>JACCDR012601213.1_pt1 | contig 38596 bp, 57 predicted proteins | sample 7446431 | NCBI WGS metagenome assembly JACCDR01 (sample SAMN15323443, study PRJNA562643) | freshwater metagenome | isolation source: river surface water | place: USA:Blue River Watershed | collected 2017-08-17 | reverse complement strand
GTGATGTTCGGCGCGCAGGCGACTGGCGGCGTTCGCATCAGCCGCATGTCCGACATTGAGCGCGACATGGTTTTTCTGCTGGCGTCCAAGAAGGGCAAGAAGGCTGAGATCAAGGTCAAGCCACTGACTGTCGCCACGCAACCCGTTCAACGCGCCCCCTCGACGAGCGCCCAAGCACCGGCAGCGGCTGAGGGGGCCGCTGCTGGGGGAGCCCTTAACCTTGGCGAGCCCGATCACGTGGAGACGGCGGCGACGCTGGATCGGCGCTATCGTGAGTGCCGCGACATGGACGAGTTGCGGCAACTGTGGACTGACACGGCTGATGCCCGCAAGCGCGTGATCGCCGCAGACGACGCCTTCCGCGACGTGTTCGCCAAGGTGCTGGAGCGCGAAAAGGCCCGGCTTGTGGGAGAGGTGGCATAATGGAATGGCGCACCGACTTTGAGAACGCGCCGACTGGTGGCGTTCGGATTGTGCCGGTCGGCAACAAGGGCGCGACGCGGGTCGTTCGGTCGAAGGAATGGGTTTGGTGTCTGTCCAAGAGCGGGGAGGTCATCAGCACCTATTGGATTGCCGATGAAGGGCGCTGGAACGGCTTTAGCGACAAGTCCCCGCCCGTCGCATGGCTCACGATCCCCGACCATCCGCTGATTGCGGAGGCCCGCGCCAATTCCATGCAGGAGGCTTTGATATGACCCCCCAACAGACCCGAACGCTGGCGGACTATCCGGTGGGGTCGCGGTGGCGGACGGAGGAAGGTCGCGAGGTAATGATCTTGCGTCACGATCCCACCGGCAATAACTGGCCCCTGCTTTCGATTGACCTTGAGACGATGGGGGTCGCGGGCAGCTTTGTTGACGGCCTTGACTGGACCCGCATCGACGAGCCCGCGCCTGCGACGGATGCGCTGCGGGAGGCGGCGCGCGATGCGATGAACCTGATTTCGCTTTACCGCGACAGGTTGCCGGACGCAGCGATGGAGCGCGTTCACGGCGCACTTGCCGCCGCCCTCGCGCAGCCCGCGCCTGCGAGCGAGCCGCGCACAGACACGGACATTCGGGACGAGCGCCGGGCACCGATGCCGAACCTTGCCGACATCGCGCGGCAGTTTCCCGCCAACCCCGCCCCGCCCGCTGATGACCGGCGGTGGCAGGCGGCGTTGGCGGTCTATCCGGTTATTCTGAGGCTTGTCGTTGATGGCCTGTTGGCCCGCGGAGATAAACGTGCGCCGACTACTGCGGATTTGGCTTCCGACGCCTTTGCATACGCCGACGCCCTCATTGCCGCGATGGAGGGGGGTGAGGGGTGAGCGCGTCGGGTGGTCGAGAGGATAGGCACCGTCCGGACGGATACGCAGGTTCGAGCCCTGCCCCGACGCAACCTCATGTCTTGCCGTGTCCCCGGTGCGGCAGTGACGAGATAGCGCACGGTTATGGCGGCCCGCCCTACAGCGCGACAGTCGAGTGCTATGGCGATGATTGTCGCGCCGCGCTGATCGACTTCCACAGCGAAGCTAGCGCCATCCGACGCTGGAACTCCGGCGAGTGGAACGCGCGCATTCGAGAAGATGAGGACGGTTTTCTAGTCGCAGAACCGGAGAGCGGTCATGCGCTACGATAAAAAGTCGATTACTTTGGTTTGCCCGAAGTGCGGGAAGATTGAGCAATCAAATCGCGTGCGCTTGTTAGACCCGCCTGAGGCCGTGAAAGTCACTATCATTTGCTACGATTGCGATGACGGCGATTTTCACGCGCCCGCCTACTTTGATGCGAACGGAAAGGAGCTGTTGCCGTGAAATATTGGCCAGTCATTCGACATGTCCGGGCAATGCTGTTCTGCTACCGCTGTAACCGACACTATGACGCCTGGCGCGCGGTCGGCTTTATCGGCGGATGGACGGCAGGTGAGATCGCCCATTGGGAAGCTATCAAGGATGGCCGGGCATGAGTGAGAGACACGCAAGAGCCGACTATCGGCGCGGGCAGGATGCAAACCGAGCGAACAGGCCGCGCGACGACAAGCAAAACGTCGATTGGCTGCGGGGCTGGGATGACGCCGAAGCCGACCGCAATCTTGATCTGGAGGAATGGTGATGACTGACCTTGCGGACAGGATCGAAGCCGGGGCGGCGACGGATGCTTGCCCGACATGCGCTGACGGGGAGTATCCGATCTACGGAGTTGCGCCCCACATCTGCTTTGACATGCGCGGGCCTGAATACACCATCGGCCAATCGCTGCTGAAGCCAACTGATACTTGGGCTGCCGAAGCCTATGTGCCTGAAATTGATGACGGTGAGACGTGGGCCGATACGGCTTATCCGAACGGGTGCGGCATTTACTACTGCCCGGCATGTCGAAGCGGATACGACCGCGCATGGGCGAATGTTGTCGCCAAACACGGGCAGCCCCCCGCCCTCATCCGCACTGTTGAAGGAGAGACGAAGTGACCGACACAATCACCAGCGCGCGGGTGCGCGAGCTTGGCGCAACGAGAAACAGCGAACCTTGGCCCGCCACGACGCACAGCATCAAGTGCTGGCCGGAGCCGTTTGGGGAAATGCTGGCAGGCCGCAAGACTGCCGAATTTCGGCTGAACGACCGGAATTATCAGGTGGGAGACCGTCTGCTGATCCGAGAATGGTGTCCCGACGAGCAGGCTTACACCCATCGGGAAATCGAGCGGCTCATCACGCATGTTCTGGCCGATAGCTTTGGAATGCCCAAGGGATACGCCATGCTGTCTCTAGCCGATTTACCGGCACTAGACCGCATCGCCAAGGCGCTCGACCTGCTTGAGCGGGTGGAGGCGCAGGACGCGGGGTTGGTGGAGGCGATGGGGCGCGCGCTCGTGGAGGCAGACAGTCAGGGCTACTTTTTCTCTGACCTGTTCTGGCCCGGAACCACGCCGAACGACTTTACCCGCGATTATGAGGCCAAGCACGGCAAGCCCCGCTTTGGGTGGGAACTGGGCAGCACACGGCACGGCGCGGTGCTCGTCATGATTCGCGCCGCCCTGGCCGCGCTGGTGGGAGGCAAGTGATGGATATTCTCGACTATCTTACCCCGCCGCCGAACGGGTTTGCGGACGCCTCGCCTCGCCACAATGACGCGATGAAGAAAGCCGCCGACCTTATCGCCGACCTCCGCGCGCAACTCGCGGCGGCTGAGGCGCGAATTGCCGAGCACGAAGCCCACACCCGCGCGGCTGTCGAGGCCGAGCGGGCAAAGTGGAGGCGCGGCATAAATACCGATGCCACCACAACCACAGCACGGAAAGGCGGTGCGGAGTGAGCGATTGGCAAAATGGTTTTTTGTGTGGCGCTTGGTTCGGAGCAATCCTGCTGATTGTTTTGCTGCTTGCGAGATTGTTCACATGACCCGCCGTCTCTCCCGGTCGCGCGTCCAGCAGGCGGCGGAACTGGCGCGGGCGTTGAACCTGAAGGCGCTGGAGGTTCGCGCGGATGGGTCGTTTCGTGTAGAGCTTGCGGGCAACGACAGCGAAGGGAGCGCGCTGGAGCGATGGCGAAAGAGGCAGTCCGCATGACGGGCCTGAACTGGACGCGGGTGCGCCGGAAGGGCAAGCCCGATGTCTGGTATTTCTACGCATGGCGCGGGGGGCCGCTCATCATGCGCGGCGAAGGCCCGACGCGGCCCGCCCTGACACCCGAAGCGGTGGCAGCCTACAAGGACGCCCGAGACGCCGCCAACAAGGCCCCTGCCGAGACGCTAGACCGCCTGGCGCAGGATTGGCGCGCAAGCCCTGAATGGAAGGCCCTGGCACCCGACACGCGCAAGCAGTGGGCCTACAAGCTGGATGCGATACAGGCCAAGTTCGGGGATGCCGAGCTAGAGGCGTTTGAGGATCGTGGGATGCGCTCCGATGTGATGAAGTGGCGGAACAGCATGGCCGCGAACCCGCGCAAGGCCGACATGCACATGCAAGTCTTGCGGGCGCTGCTGAAGCACGGGCGCGATTGCGGGAAGCTGTCGCTGAACATCGCGGAGGGCATACCGGCGCTCTACAAGACGGGCCAGCGCGCGGGGATTATCTGGACGCCAGAGGATAGGGCAACGTTCGCCAAGGTGGCGCGGCCCGACGTGGCGCAGGCGGTGGAGTTTGCTTGTCTGACGGGCTTTCGGCGGGCGGATTTGATTGCCGTCCCGTGGGAGGCTGTTGGGGATCACCAGATTGTGTGGCGCACGTCCAAGAGTGCGCGGCGGGCGCTGGTGACGCTTCCGCTATACCCAGCCTTGTCTGCGCTGTTGAAGCGCATCGGGCGGGGTGAGGGCGCTATCCTGCGGGACGAGCGCGGCAAGCCTTGGCACCGGGACACGCTTTCGCATCTGGTGGCGCACTATCGGCAAGAGGCGGGCTTGGGGGATTTGCACCTCCACGACTGCCGGGGAACAGCCATCACCGAACTGTCGCCGTGGATGACGGTTCGCCAGCTTGCCGACTGCTTTGGTTGGAGTGAGGCGAGCGTGTCAGCCATCATCCGGCAGTATGTTGACGCCGAGGCCAATGTGCGGGCAATAGGGGCGGCAATCTCAAAACGCGTCTCAAAAACGCGGGTGTAGCTCAATGGTAGAGCAGAAGCTTCCCAAGCTGATGGAACCCGCGCAAGGTCAAGCCCTTAGCTTCAAAGTTTCGGTTGTTGCGGGCATTTGCTTTCAACGACTTGCGCGGACGTTTCAAAAAAGGAGAGCGTGATGGAATGGCAGCCGATTGAGACAGCGCCGAAGGATGACGCCGTGTGGATTATCGGTTGGGACGGTGAAGCCGTTTACCCGATCACGTGGGTGGACGATGAATACGATAACGTCCACAACTGGGCCTATGGGGTTGAGACGTGGGGCGGCACGCTCTACGAGGGCGTGAACGAAGTTAAACGGCAACCCACCCACTGGATGCCCCTACCGCCGCCCCCTACGGCTTAGGCCAAGCCTCGTTTGCCAACCGCACCCGATCCCGGCAGTCTGCGTAGAGCGCGACGGCATCGACGGCCCATTGGACGACGTGCTGCCCGTCAGCCAGATACGGCAATGGCGGACAGCCTTCGCTAACCTTTTGCGGCGGGGGCGGGATTGTCGCTGGCACGTATCGCTTCGTTGATGAGCAAGCGGCCAGCGGTATCAGGGCAGTCAGCAGCAGTGCGCGCATAGGTGTCGGCCTTTTGCTTGATGGGTGAGAGCCTGGCGCGGCGCGCGGCCTCGCGTTTCGATTGAGCGCGTTCGGCATCCTCAACCTGCGCCCGATACGCCGCAGACGCATCCGCCGCAGCCTGGGCCGCTTCGATCATGGCGCGGTCGTAGCCACGCGCTTCGGCCTTGGTCATAGCAGAGCGGAACATGAGCAGGGCGATGGAGCACATGGCGACACCCCCCAGCAGCCAGCCCCACCACGGGATTAGGCGTATTCTCAGCATGTCAGTCTCCGGTGCCCCTGATCTTCCCCCATTCGCGCACGGCGAAGGCAGCCGACACCGACCCGACGAGCAGAGACAGCCCGGTCAGGTCGGTGTCCTTGCCCATCAGCGGCAGCACGACGCCATGCACGGCCATCGTCGCGGCAATCCACAGGCACGTGATCGGACGCCACCACTTGCGGATGATGCACAGCGCGACGGCCTCAAAGGCGAGCAGGCGTTCGCGGAGGGTCACGCCTCGTTCACCGACACAGGGGCCGTAGCGCCCGCCAGATGGACGCGCTTGCCGGTCACAGGCACACCAGCAGGCCAGCGCACGGCGATACAGCGGTTCTTGGCAAGCATCATTTCGTTGACGGCGTTGGACTGATTGCCGCCGAGCACCCGGTAATGCGTCGCCGTCTCGCCCGTGTAGAAGCCGACGTGCCCGCCGCCAGGGCGCTGAAACACCAGCACGGCACCGGGCACAGGGGCGGCTAGAGCTTGGCCCCAGGCTGCCCACGATTTGGCCCGCACGGCGATGCGCGGCGGCGTCAGGCCAGCAGCGAGCACCGCAGCCGCGCAGAACGTCCCACACCACGGCGTCTCATCGGAGGTGACGCTGATCCCGAGGAAGCGCGCGGCCTTGTTGGCCCATGCGATGATCTTGGGATTATGGCGCGGGCCGGGAATTTCGCGCGTGCCGATTTGTTCGCGCGCCCATGTGAGCCATGCGGTCACAGCAAGTCCTTCCTAAAGGCATCCATCAGCCAATCTGCCGCCCGCGCCGCAGCAGCCGCGACGAGGCACAGGGCCAGCGTCGCCAAGAGCGCCACAGATGCCACGATCACGACAAGCCAAGCCCAACCGGACATAGCGCGCTCCTTTCGGCTTAGGGGGTTTTGATAAGGTGTGGTAAACTCGGGGCGCTACTCGTCGCCATCGCCCACGAGCGGCCACGGCGCGCGGTCGTTCGCGGCGCGCATGTATTCCTCCCGCGCGGCCTCTATTGCGTGCGCGTGGCTGTTCCAGATGGCAGCCCGCGCGGCCTTTATCTCAGCGTCTCGGGCGTCAACGAGGGCCATCCATCGGCGGTAGGCGTCTGTGCTCATGCCGCCACCTGTTCCCTCTCGGCCCACACGCGCCCGCGAAACCATGCCCGCCCGCGCTTCACCTCGCACAGTTCGGGCGTCAGCAGTTCGCCATCCCGGAACGTCAGCACGGCAAACCCCTCGCAGTGCGAATTGTAGCCCATTTCCTGATACTCAAACTGCGGCCCGTTCGGGTCGGTCAGGCACCCGGTCTGCACACCATACCGCCGCCCGCGATAATCGCCGTATGGCTTCACCTCTAGCTGATGGGTATGGCCCGTCACCATGGTCACGCCCGACTTCATGGCATTGTTATAGCCAGCGTGAACGCCGCCCGCCTGCCGATGCTTCACCATGACGGGCTGTCGGCTTTCCCAGTTGATCCGGCACGCCCAAGCAAAGTCCCAGCCCGTGAAATGGTCATGCAGCCGAAAGCCGGGCATCCCCTCAAACTCGTTCGCCTTGCTCACCAGCTTGCGCTCGAAATTCAGGTCGTGGTTGCCGACCGCGTAAACCCGTTCCGCGCGTGGTGCCGCCATCGCCCAGTCATGCAGCAGCGCCTGGACGCCCTCAATTTCTTGTTTCACGGTCGGGCGCTTGTTCCACCCGTGCGGGTCATGCCGGTTGGAGCGCGCCCCATCCACAAAGTCGCCATTTGCCACCAGAAGGCGCACGTCTGAGCCTAGCTCGCGTGTCACCTCTATCAGCGCCCGCGCCGACACAGACCGCGCGAACGGCCAGACGTGCGCGTCTGAGGCGACAATGACCACGCCGTCTGCAATCTCGTGATCCGCGTGGGGCTCGTGCGTCCAGTAGCTGCCAGCGTGCTCCGGCACGATGCCGCGCGCCTTGGCGGTGTTCAGCCTGTGCTGAAATGTGGGGCGGGATAGGCCGAGCGCGGTTGCGGCCTTTTGCTCGCTGCCATGCACCTCATAGGCGGTGATGGCCTCGACAAGCTGCGCGTCTGTCAGTCCGGGATTTGCCACAAGGCTTCACCTGCTGTTGACGGGGATCAGTGGTTTTGGAGGTAGCCGGTAAGGCTCAGGACAAACCCCAGCACGGCGAGCGCCAGAGGGAGGAACTCACTCACTGGTGAGCCTCCCGCTCTTGGCGCTCCAAGATGGCCTCTATGCGCGCCAGACGGCTATCGACCGTGCCCAGCTTCTCTATCGCGCGCTGGTCAAGCTGTTCGCGCGTGCCCCGCCATTCCTCCAGCGCCGACACCCGGTTGTAGAGGATGCCGCCGCCGAAAATCAGCGATGCAAGCGAGAGCATGATCCCCCAGACAGCGGGGTCATACAGTCGGCCTTTGGTTTCCATTGAGACATAGCTCCTTAGCTATGCCCGCGCCCCGTCCGCGCGAGCGGTGGGGGATTAGACGGTGATGGTATGCACGCCCGACACGATGCGCTTCACCAGCGCCGTGCCGTCCGCCGCCGCCAGGATCGCCGCAATGTCGATGATGAGCCCGTTGCCGAGGTTCACGGTCGTTGTCGCGGTGTTGCCCAGCTTCACCTGATTGTCCGCCGTCGCCACAGCGCCGTTGCCGATGGCCGTGCGGTTGGAGGCCGTCGCGCTCGACACGTCAGCGCCGCGCCCGATGCAGGTGTTGCCCGCGCCGGTCGTGATGGTGCCGCCCGCAACTTGGCCGATGAGCGTGTTGTTGTCGCCGGTCGTAAGCGCCGCACCGGCCTGCGAGCCGATGATGGTGCATTGGTCAGCATCGGTCGCCACAAAGCCCGCACGGAAGCCGATGGCGGTGTTGCTGGAGCCTTGCAGGTCGTTGAACGCCTGCACCCCGATTGCGACCGTATTGGAGCCCAGGAAGTTCCGCAGCGCCGCCGAACCGATGGCGACGTTGCTGGAGCCGGTCAGACATGCCGTGAGCGAGGTTGCCCCAAGCGCGACGTTCGCTTGGCCCGTCGTGAGCGAGACCAGCGCGTCCCGACCGACCGCAACGTTATCCTCGCCCTGCTCGAAGAAGTAGAGCGCGCGGTAGCCGATGCCGACGTTGTATTGCCCGCCGTTCCGGTTGGCGAGCACGGTAACAGCCGAGCCAGCGCCCCAGCCCATGTAGGTGTTGTAGTTGCCGACCGTGATACGCCCGCCGCAGGACGTGCCGACCAGCGTGTTGCCGGTGCCGGTCGTGAGCCCCTGCCCCACTTGCACCCCGACGCCGGTATTGTCCTTGCCGGTCGTCATCACCTCGAAGCCGTGCGAGCCGACAACGGTGTTATATTCCGCGCTCGTGGCAATCATCATGGCCCGCGCGCCAATGGCGACTTGCCGCCTGCCGACCGTGTTGGCCCCAAGCGCCCGGTATCCGATGGCAACCAGGTTGTTGCCCGCCGCGAAGTTCCGCCCGCCAGACGCCGGATAGACCTCGGGAATGTAGGTGTTGGCAGCCAGCGCGCCCTCACCGATGCCGACAACGGCGTATTCATCGTCCGCTGTCACTCGCCGGGTGTCGTTGATTTGGCCGTCGATCATGCGATAACCGGCGGGCAGGTCGGTGTTGATGCGGTAGGTCTTGCCGCCGCCGAAGAACAGGCGACCGGGGTTTGCGGTGACGGCACTGGCAATGGCCGTGCTGTCGATGGTGGAGTTGTTGCCCACGGCTCCGAACTGGAGCGGGGACACGCCGATACCGCCCGCCGAGATGAACTCGTTCTTCACGTCCGCCATGATGATCTTGAAATTCTCAAGCATCTGGAGGCGCGGGGCCGTGAGGCTGTTGTTAATGCCCCCGACGTTCGTGTTACCCGAAGGCGTGGTGGACCAGTCAGAAACGGCCATTTGGCGTTTACTCCATGTGTGTGCTAGGCTCGACCGATGGCCGACCCGTTTTGGATTTGGGCTGGGAAGGGGGCCGTCTTGGCCCTTGTCGCAGTTGTGAAGGCCCGCGCTGATCTACGGCGTGGGGAGTTGGGCAGCCCCCAGCAGGCCAAGCCCGCTGCCAAGTGGGGCGGCGAGCTGCGACCCCTGCATCCCCAGATTGGTCATCAGGTCGGGCCTCCGCGTCAGTAGCGCCTCGGTCGCGCGGTCAAGCACCGGCACATAGGGCAGCGACAGAAGGCCCGCGCTGGCAGCAGCCTGCGGGCTTACCATAGCGCCGCCACCCAACAGGCCCGCGTAGAGCGCCCGCTCAGGCGTGCCGCTGTTGGGCAGGTTTTCGGGCAGCACCTGCATTGCGGGCGTGGTCAAATCTTGCATCCGCGCATTGCCCGCTAGATAGCGGTTATTCCGCGCGCTGCCGTCCGCCTTTTGCACGGCTGCGTCCAGTTGCTTGACGGTCGCGGTCGACACATCCCCGCCACGGCGACGGGCCGCGTCTTGCAGGATAACGAGGTCGCCATAGCCTTGATCCGCGCGGCGCATCAGGGCGACGGCTTCGGGCAGGCTTTGCGGGTGACGGGCGGCGGCAGCGTCAAGCTCGCGCGCCATCATTTCCAGATACTCGCCCAGCGCCTGATTTTCGGACGTGTTCTGCCCCGATTGCAGTTTGCGCGCGGCCTTCTTCAGGTCGGACACAATCGGCTTCAGGTCATTGCCGCCAATGCGACCGCCCGCCGACTGCACGCGTTCTGCTAGCGTCTGCGCCTGAGCCTCAAGCCGCGCCACCGCGTCGGCGCTCATCAGTGGGTCGCGCTTGGCGTCCGTGAGAAGCGTCGTGACGTTCTGCTGAAACGGCGGGTCAGGCTCAAACACCAGCCCGCGCCGCGCCTTGTCATAGGCCCGGTCAAAAGCATCCTGCACATAGCCGAACGCGTCCTGCCCCGTCTTGCCAGCGGGCAGCGTTTCGCCAAGCGGCTTCAGTGCGCGGTTGGCGGCTGCACGGTTCAGGCCCTCAACGGACTTCTGTTGCCCGCGCCGGATGAGCGAGCCGACAACCGGCACGCTGGAAACCGCCTCTTCAGCGCGACGCAGCACGCCACCGGCTGCCTGCCCCATCGTCAGGGGGACGCCCTCGTCCTGAAGCTGGGTGACAGCGGCGGCATAGGGGTATTGCCCAGCAAGGGCCGGATTGGCGCGCACACGGGCCGCAGCGGGCGCAATGACGCGCCCCAGGCCCTTGACCGCCACCCGCCCCGCTTCGCCGCCCACAGCAGCCGCCAAGCCCGATTGACCGGCATTTACGGCGCGGTTCTGAAACCCGCCCTCGCCGCTACCGAAGCCATAGGCCGCGCCCTGTGCCGCGTTGACGCCCAGTCGGGTGCCAAGCCGCGCGCTGTTTGCCATTGCGCCACCCGGCAGAGCGACAGCGCCCGCCACCTGCCCCATGCCGCGCGCAACAGGCGCATTCTGCTCGTCGTAGCGGTCGGTTGCGCGCTCGCGTCCAAGCTGCCGGTCATAGGCGCGGCCAAGGTCGAAGCCCCGGCCCCGCACGGCGTCCACGGTCGCGCCGATGGGGGCGTAGAGCGCCGCCGTGGCCTCGTCCATGCTGCCCAGCGTGAGCGTATCCGCAAGGCCACGCGCGCCCGCGTCCAGCTTGTCCATCAAGCCCACGCGGCCACGGTTGAGGGCAGCAGGCCCGCCATACCGCTTCGCCATCGCGGCCTTCATCACGTCGGGCGGCGTGCCCTCGGGAAACTGGACAAGCTCGCCGTCCGGGCCGCGCACTTGGATCATCATTCAAACTCCCCGGTTGCCGGGTTGTAGGTCGGGACACGCCCAGCGCCAGCCTTGCCACGCCCGCCCAAGCGCCGCTTTTCCGCAGCCGACACATAGTCAGACAGTGGGCGACGCATCGGGGCCGACGCCGGGGACTGCTGGAACTGGTCAAACGCCTGTTCGAACGTGCGCCCACGCGCATCGGTCTTTTTCAAGTTGCCGAACTGTTCCCGCCACCGCTTGGCGTATTCCTCGCGGGCGATACGGCGCAGGGCCGCAGCGCCAAGTCGGTTGACGCCATCGGTCACGGCGGCGGGTTCTTGCGCTGCGTTGGGGATGGTAGACGCCCAATATTCCAGTTCGCGCTCGCTGTTGATCTGCGACGCGCCCAGCGCCTTGCCGGATTGCAGTTCGGCTCCAGGCATCAGCAAGGATCGGCTTTGCGCCTGCATCATTTGCCACAGCGGAATATGGCTAGGCTGCCATCCGCTCGGCAGGTTCTGTTGCCACCCCGCGACCATTGTGTTGAAGCGGCCAGCGGGGACGCGGCGGTTAAGCGCCTCGACCTTGGCAAGCCCGCCAAGCACTTCGCGGGCCATGTAGGCTTGCCCGTCGCCCACGTCTGCGCTTCTAGCTTCCGGGCCGGAAATGCCAGCCTTGCCGTCACTCACTACGAGCGATTGATCCACGCCCGCATTGACCCATTGGCCGTCCTTGAACACGACCTTTTGCCCCGTCTTGGGATTGGTCGCGGTTTGCCCTTCACGATACATGCGCGGTTCCCTTAGTCGAGGATGAAGCCAGCGGGCGGCTTGGGCGCAGCGCGGCCCGCACTGGCCCGAGGAGGCGCGCGAAACGGCATTTTGCCTGCCGCCTGCGAGCGGGGCAGATAGCCCTCGCTTGTCGCCACCAGCGGCTCGGATGCTTGCACCCGGTCACGCCCGATGAGCATTTGGCGCATCAGTTCCTTTTCAGGCCCTTCCGGCAGCGCGCGGAAATATTCAAAGTCCCGCTGATTGGCCGTTGCGTCCGGCGCGCCGATGTTGGCCGCGCGGAGTTCCGCCGCGTCTGCCATGCGCCGATCAATCGCCTGTTCATGCTGCAACTGGTCAAGCCGTTCCTGCTCCTGCCGCACGCCCATCAGGGCTTGGCCGAGCGGCGCAAACGCACCGCCAGAGCCCGCCATCAGGGCTTGGCCGAGAATGCCAATCTTGCCCGCCGTGGTTTTGGGGTCGGGGTTCAGAACGCGCCCGAGATAAGCGCCGAAGCCGCCCTTTTGCACCGCCTTGTCGGGAATGGCCTTGCCGCCAACGCCAACGTTATTCATTGGCGGGGTTGCCATCAAAGGCCCGTCCATGCCGACAGCGCCATAGTTCACGGTTGCGCCGCCATCGGGTGACGGCGGCCCGAGAGCGGCGGGGTTCGTCTGCGCCACGTCCTGCGCCATCACGCCAATCTGCGGCGTCTGCGTCGGGTCATCCTTCATGGTATAAGCCTTGAGCGGCGTCACGCCATCTGGGGCGGTCCCGACAAGGCCCAGATAGTTCTTCTTGCGCTCGTCGGAGGCAAAGTTCGTCCCACTGAACGCCGTCGCGCCCGCACCGGCAAGGCCCATGATTGTGCCCATCGGGTCGCGCGTCGTCGTCGTTGTCGTGCCATAGCCCTGCGACGCCTGCCGGATGTTGCCGGTCTGCGCCGCAACGCCCGTCCACGGGATAGCCGCAGCCTGATCCAGCAGGCCAGCATTGCCGCGCATCAGGTCTTGCGCCTGCCCCACTGCGTTGATCTGGTTCTGCCGCTCCATGCCGTAATTCTGGAACCGCAGCCGGTCGGACGCCTCAGCAATCTGCTTCGCCAGCACGCCCGCATGAGCGCCGGAGCCATAGCGCCCGGCAAGCGTGAACTCGCTGTTCACGTTCTTGGCAATGTCGCTCGCCTGTTGCCCCAGAATGCGGTCAAGATACGGGTTGCCTTGCAGGAAGTCGCCCGCGATAGTGCGATTGACCAGCCCTTGCGCGCCCTGAATGCCCGCAACAGCGCCGGGGTTCAGCTTCCCGTAGGTATCGAACGCCTCCAGCCCATACTTGTTAAGCTGGGGCTGCTGCTGATCGGAAACCTGCTGAGTCTGCTCCATGCCCTTGATGATGTAGGGCTGGGCAGGAGCCCAAGGCTCGTTTTTTGTCGTTGTGCGCTTCTTGCCCATATCAATCCTCGCAAACAGCGGTCGGCAGATACTTCAGCCATCCCCGTCGCCCGCCGAAGGTGAACGAGGTGCAGCCGTCCATTGCGGCGCATTCCATGATAAGCTCGCCAAGCACCCGCCACCGGCACTTGGAGCCGCCGCAGAGCCAGAAATGCAGGTTGTTGCCCTGCCGACACGTCACGCACGCGGCGACCATTTCGCCGTCCCGATAGGCCAGCCACAGTTGCGCCAGCTTGTGATCCAGTTGCGCGGCAACGTCGCTCTCGACAACGCCTTCTCCCGCACGGTCGGCAGCCGGTTGCAGGAAGTCCCAAGCCGTCAGCCACGCCGTTTCCGGGATGGGCCACGGCGCATAGATGAGGGTTTCGGTCATTGGTCTTGCTCAAAGTTGTTGGGCACGTCAGGCCCGCGCCCAGGACGCCCGCCTGTCACGATGTTGGAGCCACCCGAGCCAATGCCCGCTTCTGGAGGCGTGGTTGGCGTCGTGACTGGCGGCGTGACAGGCTCGACACTGCCGCCCGTGATGACTTGCGGCGGGGTCGGCTCGCTCACCACGGCGTCAAGCTGGGCTTGCGTCGGGATGTTGAACGTCGTCGCCCCGTCGCCTGCGCCCCATTTCGTGCCGATGGCCGCGAACAGGGCCGGATAATCCGCGCGCCGCAGCGCCGCGCCGTCGCACCAGAGCCAGCCCGGTTGCAGACTTTCCCACGCAACCTTGATGACCATGCCCGGCAGCCACCCCGGTTGCGCATTGTGCGCGGCCAAGGCGTCCGAAACCTCGCGCCGCCATATGCTCGTCGGGGCCTCCCAGAACGGGACGCGCGGGAACGCGGCACCAGCGGTGCGGATGACGTAAAAGGCGTTGCTCACCGCCCCGCCCCAGGCTCAAAGTCGATTTCCAGGCCCTGCATGAAAGACCAATCCGTCCCCGCCGCGATGGTGAGCGTGGGCGACACATGCCGCGCCGCGCACCGCAGCGGCATTTCCCCGCTGGCCCGCAGGTCGGTGGACACAACCGTCGTCTGCACATCGCCCCAGCGCGCACCGCGCCCCATCGTGACCGTCAGGCCAGACGTGGCATCCGTAATGGGCCGCACGCGCTGAATACGCGCCCCACGAGAGCCGCCGAGCGTCTGCGGGGGGAAGGCAAAGGTTGCCGCCAGATTGTCGCCTGTAAGCGTCCCAAGGCGGTTCTGATCGTCAAAGACGCCCATGTAAGGCGCACCACCGCGAAACACGGGCGAGCCCATCGGAAGGCCGGTGCCCAGCAGCAAGTCGGCCCCTTGGTCAAAGTCCTCACCAATGGTGAAGTCACGTTGCCGGTTGCGGAAAATCAGCCGCGCGGGCAGCACCACCTTTGACCAGCGTTGCAGCGTCCACGAATAGACATACCACTCGTCGGGGTTTTCCTCGGGCAGCGTCCACATCACCAGCTTGCGGACAGGATCGACCGCCGCCGACATGCGCCCCTGCCAGCCAGGAACCACCGCATCCAAGAACGTGCGGTCAACCTTCTCGTCTCCAATCGGCGTCACGGTGGAGCCGTCGCAGACCATGAAGCCGCGCGGCGAGAGGAAGAACGTCAGCCGCCCGAGTTGCGCCACAGAGCGCAGATGGACGCAGCCGACCTCATTCGTAAGCGGGTCGATCTGGAAAATGACGTTCCCGCCGACGTAGCGCAGGCGGCAAATGCGCTCCTCTTGCAGGATAAGCCCATATTCCCCGCCCGTGAGGCCGGTAATCGCGCCGCCAACGGGCAGCTTCTGGAAGTCCGATTGGCCGAAGCCGGGTCGCCATTCCTCAGAGTTGTTGGCCCCGCTCCACTGAATTTGCATCACGTCGCCCGAGATGATCCCGGCAACGATGAACTCATTCGCCACCACGGTCAGCAGCCGTGCGCGCGGGGCATTCGGCAGCAGTTGCGCCGGGCCTTCCGCGCTCAGGTCGTAATAGGCCACCTGATCCAGCCCGTTCGCGCACAGCACGCGCTGCCCGAACTGGGTGAAGCTCCACCCGAAGTCTTCATTGGCGCTGAAGGCAAGCGTGCCGCTGATGTTCTCAAACCCGCCGCCCGCGTAACGGTAAAGCTGGTTTGACGTGCCCGCGATGATGGTTGTCAGGCCGTCGTCTCCCCGGAACGCATCGGCCCCAATCGGATAAGCCGCCAGCGTGCCACCCGGCAGCAGTTCAAGCCCCTGAAACGGCGCATAGCCGTTTGCCACGGGGATGACGTTCTGTGCCAACGCCATGCCCTGTTGCGGGCCGGGCAGGTCTGGCAGCCACTCGCCAGCAGGCAGCGCGACGCGGGGCATTAGCGCGCCTCCTTCATCAGCCGCTCAATCAGGGCGACGGCATGAGCCCAGACGGGCGCACCGTTTGCCGCCTGCCAATAACGCAGTTCGGCCAACACCTCGGCGGGCGTAGGGTTTTCGGGCAGCTTGGCGCGCATCTAGACCGCATGGGGCAGGTGCATCCGCATTGCCCCCCCTTGGTTCGCGCGACGGCCCGCCTTGTTGATTTGCTCGATAATCTCGTCTGTGCGGGTCTTGATGAGGCCCAGGCGGTTATCCGTCCAACCGTAGAACTCGGCTTGCATCAGCGTCCCGAACAAATACAGGTCAGGATGGGCCGACAGGAGCCAGTTGACGGTGTTGGCGTCCGACAGCGCGGGCACCTTGCGCAGATACACAATTTCCACGGTCGGCGTGCCTTGGGGCTGCGGATAGAACCACAGTTGCCCGTCCGCGATGGCGTATTGCATCGCCTCCCCGACGCCGTTGCGCCATTGCTCCATCGCAGCCAGCGGCGCGACATTCTCCAGCGCCCGACGTTGCCCGCCTGACAGAATGTGCACCCCCCGCACCTGCTGGCAGTCCACGGGCAGCGTCACGCGCCCCGTCGATCCCACAACAGCCGTCGCGCGGGCCTCCATGTCGGGCACCCGCAGACGGCGCGAAAACTCGGCTTCCGCCAGCGTGACAAACTCGGGAATGCGCGCAGTCAGGTCGCTGCGGTCAAGCCAGTTGGCAACCGCCGTCTGCAATTGCGCGAAATTCCCAATCGCCATCAGACCGTCCCCTCAGTCGTGCGGAGTGCCCGCCAATCCGGGTCATTCAGCAGCTTCTTCACCCCGTCCGCATGGGCCGGGTTGTAAACATCAACGCCGTATTGGTTGCGCCACATTTCGATGACGACAGGCGGGATAGAGGCATACAAGTGAAAGTGCTGGTCGCCCTTGTCCTTGTAGCCGTCGAACTCGTTCCGAAGCCTCTTGTTGGCCTCAAGCAGCGCGGAAATATCCTGCCGCGTCTCAATGGTGACGTTGCCCTCACCATCGGCATGAAACCATGTTTCCGTGCCGGTGAAGGACTCGGATAGCTTGCGGCTGAATGTCATGAAAAAACGGGGGTGAGTTGCCCCACCCCCGCCCTTAGTTGGCCTCTTACGAGGACTTCTGCACATCCGTGATGAGGGCGTGCGCCTTTTCGTTGTCCACGACCAGCGTGTATTCGGCCAGGATTTGCTCCTTCATGGAGTCCCCGGTCTTCGCCAGTTCGTGCGACGTGATGGGCCGCAGAACGCCAACCTTCACCTTGGACGGGTCGTAAATGATCACGTCCCGGCTGCGGGTGTAGATGCTCGGAACGACGGTCAGCGTGCCGAAGTTCGAGATATAGGCGTCAGCACCACCGATGATGGTGGCCTGGCCGTCACCCGCCTGCTTCCGCAGCTCGGCAATGCCGGTGAACTGCGAGAAGCGGGTCTTCAGCGCAGGCGGCAGCATCATGACGGACGGGTTGGCACCGTTGGTAAATGCCAGTTCCATCACGTCGTTGATGTGGCTTTCCTGAAACTGACGCAGGGTGCCGTCAGTCCGCGCCGCCACGAGGTTCGTGGACGACAGGAAGCCGCCGTTTGCGCCATCGGTCGCCGCCTTGGACACGTTGGACGTGATCCACGCAGCGAAGCCGCCCAGTTCCGACGCTTGCGTGTCGGTGCCAGCCACGGACGCCTTGTTGGCGACCAGAGCCGCCTCCATGTCGCGCCGAAGCTCAATGCCCTTCAGCACGCGCTGATAGGCCATTTCCGAAGCACGGCCCGCCTTGTCCACGACCTCATTCGTGCCGGTGACAGTGGCGGTCTTGTCGCTGATCTGCGTGCGGTTGTTGACGCGCGCAGTCGGGGTGACAGCATCCATCGTGGCGTCGTCACCTTCGATGACGGCATTGGAGGCCGACGGGGCGGCAAGCGCCTGGGTCTGCCATTCATGGATGCGCTGGGTGACACTCTTGCGCCCGATGGTCGAGTAGAACGGGGTCTGCTCGCGCTCGGTGCGGTCGATGATGTCGGAGAGGTTCTCACGGATGCCACGGGCATCGTAGGTGGAGAACGCGTTGGTCGGTTGAGGCATTGTCGTTACTTTCTGGAGGCAAGAGCCAAGGAAAGCCGCACGGCATCCTCAATGCTGCCGGTCTTGCTCAGCCGCTCGTTAAGCTGCTGAACCTCGGCCACACGTCGGGAGCTTTGCGGCACTGAAACACCGGGCTTGACCGCAGGGGCGGCGGGTTTCTGCTGCGGGCGGGCCTGAGCCTTCACCTGCTGGGCAGCCGCTTTCTGCTTGTCATACTGCATCGCCTTCCAAAGAAGCGTGACCTCCCCGCTCGTCGCTTCCGCCAGCATCTCGGGCGTGAAGCCCGCTTCGATGCCGTAGGAATGCAGTTGGGCGAGGATGGCCGGGGCCTTCTCGGGATTGGCAAGGTCTGGCACCGCCGCCAGCAGCTTCGGGCGCTCGGCAGCCTCCCGCTGTTCCCATGCCGCGCGTTCCTGTGCCTGCTGCTGGGCAAGAAGCTGCTGCTTCTGCTGCTGAAGGCCGCCAAGATATTCGCGGGCGGCGTCATGTTCCGCTTGCGCCCGCAAATAGCCCTCCGGGTCATACCGGTCGGATTGCGGGTTGAGCATGGCGGGGTCGGGACGCTCGGGCACAACGAGCGACTGCACCAGGTCGATTTGCTGGAGCAGTTGCGCGCGGTGTTGCGCTGCCTGTTGTGCTTCGGCTTCAGCAGCCTTGCGCACATTGGCAGCCTCTTGGAACTTGGCGTTTACCGCCGCGTCGCGCTGTGCCTCGCGGGCCAAAATCTTGGCCTTGGCTTGGGCTGGCAGCGCCTTCCACGTGGCGGCGTCTTCCTCGCTCCACGACACAGGCAGCGGAATGTCATCCTCGGGCTGGGCCTCATCGGCTGCCTCCGGCGCATCGCCTTCTGCGTCGTCTTGCGCGGCTTCGGGGTCATCCCCTTCTGCCGCGTCAATCTCGTCTAGCGCCTCGTCGGGCGCGTCTTCGGGTTGATCCTGTTCGGAGCCTGCAAAGCGGCCCCTTTCGTCGCGGGGTCGCTCGGGCTGTTCAGGGGGCAGCATTGCCGCCACCGCTTCACGCACAGAGAGGCTTTCCGCTGCCCCGGAGGGCTGGGCGGTCTCGTCCGTCATAAAATGTCCTTGCGTTGTGAGGTTAGCGCGTGGCGGCGACGCGCTTCAGTTCCTCGATTTGATGCTGGGCCAGCCTTCCGCCAGCCACCGCCGTTGCCATGAAGCCCGAAACTTTCCGCAGGCACTGGATAGAGCGCCACAGGTTGTCCCGTTGCGCCGCGTCAAAGGTGTTCAGAAGCTCGTCCGAAAGCTGTTGCTCGACTGCCGCAAAGGCTTCCGCCAATGCGCCGTCGCCCATCGCCTGCTGGAAGCGGGCCGCGCGCGTGAGGCGGTCAGTCGCGCTCACTCGCTCAGGCTCCCACCGGGCCGGTTGCTGCTGATCTTGGCGTCGGCCCCAATCTTGGCCGCTTCAACCTTGGCCGCGCGGTCAGCCTCGGCCTTCTCCCGCGCCATCTCCATCTCAAAGGCCATGCGCTGTTCAGCCAGGCGCATTTCCATCGCCATGCGCTCTTGCGCCAAGGCAAACTCACGATCCGCCTTCGCGCTCGCCAGTTGGGCCTCAAACTCCGCCCGTTCGCGTTCAAGCTGCTGCTTGGTTTCGGCCTCGGCCTGTTGCAGTTGCAGCTTCATCGCCGCTTCCTGCTGCTTGGCCTGCATGTCGGCTTGCTTCATCTGAAGCTCGGCCTGCACCTTCATCGTTTCCGGGTCAGGCTGCTGGTTCTGCGCCTGCTGGGCCAACACTTCCTCGGTCGGCTCTTGGAGGATGGCGTCGATGTTCTTGTAACCGATGGCCGCGAACAGATCTTTGAACGCCGTATAGACGCCTTCAGGCTTCACCATGAACGCGTAAGGCGTCATCGCCAGACGCTCCAGCGCCTGCAAAGCCCCTTCGGCATTGGCAACCTTCGTCGCCTTGTTGCCGACGCCCAAACCAACGCTGATCTGAACGTCCATGTTGGCATTCCACGAGCGCGGGTCGATCTGCACCCACTCATTGCGAAGCCGAATGACGCGCTCGCGGGGCTGATGCCGCACCAGCAGGCGCAGCACCTTGCGGAACAGGTCTTTGACGCCCGTCTCGGCAAAGATACGCGCCACCATCTCAAGCCGCGCGTTGCGACCGTCGTCCTGAATAGCCGCTTCGGTCGCGGTCTGTTCCTTCTTGAGCGTGTTTTCGTCCATGCCCTGCCCAAGCATGGACACGCCCGTCCGCGCCGTGATCCGGCGCTCCATCAGTTCCAGGCCGGAAAAGCTCTTGTCTGCCGTGAAGGGCACCGCAAATGCACCAAGCGCGTCCGCACGGCGCACCCGAATGGGCGCACCCGGCGCGGGGTTCAGCAGGTCGTCAACCGTATCCTCGGTCGCGCCATCCTCGCCAATCACCGGGCGCGGGTTGTTGCTGCCGTAAAGGTTGTCCAGCACGCCCCGCATGAGCGCGGTGTTGATGCGCTCCAGGTCAAGCACGTCATCCGCAAGGCTCAGGCCATAGACCTTGTGCGGCATGGGCTTGGGGCACAGCGCGGCAAACGGATGGTCGGGGACTTCCTCATTATAGAGGATCTCCATATCCACCCGGATGATCTCGCGCCGCTCGGCAATGCCGTCGCCGTCCATGTCAATCAGCGGGAATTCGTGATGGACAAGCAGCGTCTCTTGGCTGGGGTCGCCTTCCGCCTGTTGGCCCCGGCTGAAACCTTCCTCGTCCTTGAACCGCTGCCGTTCGCGCCCATCCTCGATGCTGTCGCGGCTGTAGGTGGCGAGCGCATAGACGCGCTCCATGTCGAAGCCCAGCGCCACAAGCTGCGAGCGCGTCATACGAACGCGGTGCCCAAGGTAGGGCGCTTCCTCGATGCTCTTGCACTGAGGCGTGACGTAGAAGTCCTCAGGCGGCACACCGTCAATCTTCACGCAACCGTCAACGTAGGTGCGCTCAATCTCGACTTCGAAGACGCCCGGCGTTGCCGTCTCAAACGGCCCGGCAATCACGGTAAAGTCCGGTTGCGCCTGCATCGCCTGCCACGTCTCAGCATCGACCGTGATGGTTTCCCGCTTCGGCGCGGTCTTGTCCTGCCACCAGACCTTCAGGACGCCAATCTTCTGGAGCAGCGCGTCCTTGAACCAGTTGTGCATCAGGATGAAGCCGGGGTTATCCTGCATCACCACGTAATTGACGTAATCGGTCGCCTGCTTGGCCGCTTCCTCGTCTTCCGGCCCAGTGGGCGCGAAGCTGACAACCTCGTCCGCGCTCACAAACGGCTTCAGCACCGCTGCCAGCGCGTTATCGACAACCACGCTCACCACGCGGTCAATCACCTTGGAACGCCCATCGCGCTCGTTGCCCATCGGACGCCCGTAATAGCGTTCCAGGGCCTCCTCCTGCTCGGCAGCAATCTCGGAGTTGAGATAGCCGACAGCCTCACGGTTCAACTGATCCAGCAGCGCGGCCAGTTCGCGGTCGTCCATCCGCGTGGGCATGGCTTCGCCGTCCGCCACTGTGAGGGCGGTATCTGACACCAGTTCTGCCATTGTCAGCCTTCCGCCCAGAGCCCGCGATGCTTGGCCTCGATGGCCGTCACAAACTCGTCGATCTCACGCGCCGCGCCCTCAAGCGCGAACACCTGCGACTTCAGTTCCTTGATTTTCTCACGATAACCTTCAGCCTTGGCCCGGAAGCGCGCCGCCATCGGGTCAACCGCGTCATCGTCCACGCCATAGACAAAGCTCGACCGCAGCAGCGCCGAACCCTTGGCAATCGACACCCTCACGCCCCGCGCAATCGCAATGCCCAGCAGGAACTCGGCCGCCGGGCGCTGTTGCTCGTATTCCGTGCCGACAACCAGGTCGACGCCCCAGATGCCGATCTCGTCTGCACCCTCAAGCAGCGCCTGAGACAACATGTAGCTGAAGCTGGACGTGAAATAGGGCCGCCCGCCCATCAGCGCCTTGGCATCCTCCAGCGGGAACGCCTCGCACTTGGGGAACAGTTCCGCGACTTCGGGTTGCAGCACCACGCGCACCGGCTTCAGGCCCTCCGCAGTCGTGCGCGCGGGCTCCTTCATCCAGTTGAGATACATTTCCGGGTTGACGTAGCTGCCCCACTGGTCAGGCAGGTGCATTTCAAAGCACACATCCATGCGCGGCAGGTCAAAGAACCGCCAAGCAAGGCTCCAAATCTCCCATGACGGGTCGTCATAAGGCGCATCCGCCGCACTCTTGGCGCTGCCCACAATCGCAATCTTGCGCGTCATACCACCCATCCAGTGTCCAGTTTCAGGCTTGGGCGCTTGGTTGGGCTTGGCGCTTCATAGTCCATCGCCAGCAGCCCGAACGCGTCCGCCGCATGGCTTGCCCAATCATGCTCAGGCCCAAGCCCGATGTTGCGCTTTTCGTCCCGCTTTTCGTGATACCAGGCCAGCGCATCACGCCCGGCCTTGGTCTTGTCCCGGTCAAACCACATCGCAGGCAGCAACCGCCGCGCCGCCTCGATCCGCATGGAGGCCGCGCCCTTGCCCGCGTTGGGCACCACCCGCACGTCAAAGCCAGCGTCGCGGATAGCGCTTTCAAAGCTCACCGCGTAAACCTTGTCATTCGCCGCGCCGTCATGCGGCAGCACGCATTGCGCCCGGCCCCAGCCATTCGCGCGCAGCCAGCCAAGATGCTCGGCAAGGGGCTGTCCGCTCGCCTCATAGTAATCCAGAACCCGAATTTCGCGCCGCACAAACTGGCAAATCCAGATGGCCGTTGCGTCCGCCTTCGCGCCCGTCCCGCCGATGTCCCAATAGGCCCGAACGGCCATCAGCGGGTCATGTGGCAGCGTCCCGATCCGGCCCTCAGTCTCGGCCTTGCTCAACAGGTCGGCGTAGTATGCGCCTTCAATCGCCGCGTCGAAGTCCGTTTCCATTTCGCGGCGGTATTCGTTGTCGTTCATTTCGCGCTTCAAGGCTTCCAACTCGGAAGGCGCGATAAGCCCCGTCTCACTGGCCTTCAGACGCAGCGCAAACCAGTCGTCAGTCACCAGCGCCCGCTCATACAGTTCGCAGAAGGCGTTGCGGCCCTTCGGCGTCCCGATGAACAGCGCCCAGCCTTGCCGGTCAGCCAGCGCGGGGCGGATGACCTCAGTCCAGGCTGCCGGGTGCATGTCGGCAAACTCGTCCAGCACCACGCCGTCCAAGTAGATGCCGCGCATCCGGTCATAGTTGTCGGCACCGTAGAGCCGCACCCGCCCGCCATTGGGCAGGTCGATCCGCAATTCGCTCTCGTTCACGCTCACGCCGGGGATGCCAGCGGTGTATTTCTTGACGTAGAGCCACGCTACGTCCTTGGCCTGCGTGTAGTAGGGCGCGACGTAGGCAAAGCGCGGGTCGGGCTTCTCACACCGCAGCGCGGCGTCAATCAGGTCGTTTATGGCCGCAACCGTCTTGCCCGCGCGCCTATGTGCCACCACCACGCCAAAGCGTTCCCGCCGCATGTGAAGCGGCGCAAATGCCTGCCGTGCCTGATAGCCAGTTTCAACCGTCTGAACCGGCACGCGGCACCCCGGTCACAACCTGAATGGTCAGCGGCCCATCACCCTCGCCAACCACCTGCATCGGCATCACCTTCGCCACCAAGGCAAGGAACGCCGTCGGGTTCTGGTGCGCCTGAACGACCAAATAATCCTCACCGCCCACCTTATCGAGCGCGCGGACAATCATTTCCTTGATTTGCGTTGTCACCTTGTTGGGCACGCCCTTCGGACGCCCCGGCCCAGGTGTGCCGTCGCCAATTCGTCGCGTTGTCATATGCCCTCGCTTTCCGCTCCCTCACGGGTGGGCGGTTTCGGGTTGTTGCTTCTCAACTTCCTGCATCACAGCAGCGCGCCAAGCTGGCACCAGCGCCGGGTCGCTCGGCATGTCACCAACAACTCGCATGGCCGCCTTGACAGCCTCATATGCGCGTTCGCTTTTCTCAGCCTGCGTCATTCCTGAACTTCCTGCACCAGCGCCGGGCCGTCATCGGCGGTCGTCCAGCTTGTCTCGGCGGGCAGGTGCACCGTCCAGACGAACTCAAACTCACCGCTCCAGAAGAAGAACCATTCCTGTCCGAACATGGCTCACCCCACAGTCACGGTCTGCACCGCGCTCCAGCCCGAAAGCCCCGCGTCCGTCGTCACAAATGACTGCACGTCATAGGTGCCCGCGTCGGTCGTCACCTCAAACACAGGCGACGCGCCCGGCAAAGGCCGAACCCAAACGCCCGTCGTGCCCGTCAGCCTGTAGCGCACCTCATAAACTGGGTTGCCCGAAGCCGTGCCCAGCGTGGCTGTGAACGTGCCAACGCCGCCCACCAGCGACAGGCTAGGCGCATCCGGCAGCGGCACATAGGGCCGCATGTGTCCGCTTGGCAGCAGGCAGCCCAGCCCCTCAAAGCCCGGCCTCGGTCGCGCCTTCAACGCCAGTTCCGCGATACCCTTGGGCCGCTGCGTCGCCTGCCCATAGATGCGCGTGGAAATGCCCGACGTGCCCACGCCAATCTGACTGGCAGGATCGACCACGTAATAACCGTTTGTCGGAAAGCCCGTGCGCGTCACGCTCTCACGGCTGATGGTGCGATTGACCCGCGCCTCGTTGCTCCAGAACTGCCCGTTTGTCCCGCCACCGAACCGCAGAACCGCGCCGCCGCTTGCCGCAAACGCCACCTTGGTCATGTAGTCGAACGACACGTCAGACCCGGCCATGTATGTGCTGACAGCGCCCTGACCCGTCATAAGCTGGTTGCGGAACCGGCCATTGCGGACAAACTGCTGGTTGATGAAATTCGTCTGTGTGCCGCCAAAGGCATAGGCGCGCGTGTCGCCAATGCAGTTCACGAAGCGGTCGAACACGGCATTGACCAACGATGCCCCGCCCGATCCTTGCCGCCCGTCCATGTGGGGACTGTCGCCAGAGCCCGCCGCGTTGGTGCGCGCATCCACCTCGTCATAGATGCCGTAGCACTTGGAAATGTAGTAATCCCGCTCGTCGAACAGGTCGCCGGGCTGGTTCGATTGGCTGCTGTTGACCTGATACCCGTCCGCATACCAGCCATCAATCCGCAGGTGCCGGATGGTCGTGGAGCCGGGAAAGGTGAAGCCCCGGAAGACGTTGCGAACGAAACAGCCCTCAATCGTGATGTTGCGGCTACGCAGCAGGTTGAAGCCTTGGAACACGAAGTCCATGCCATCGGTGCCGTTCACCGTGTAGGGCAAGTCCGGGTTGGTCGGCACAATCCCAGGCCTGCGATACGGACTTTGCAGCAGCGTAGGCGGAATGGCCTGATAAACGGCAGGCTCCACATTGTCCCCGATGGCCTTGCAGCCCCGAAACGTCACCCCGTCAGTGGTGGAACCCGTCTCAAACACGTTGGCGCGGTTGCCGCGCGCGAAGTCCGCCGAATAGCGGAAGACAAGGCCCTCCAGAACCACATTCGTCCACAGGCCGGGCCGTGACAGGCTGTCCACAATCCGCGCCGGGTTGTCCTGTGGCGTGGTGATGGTGACATTCGACAGCGCCCGGTTGAAGACGCTCCCGTCCCAGGTCGTGCCCGCCGCCATGATAATGGTTGACGCGCCCGCAGTCACAGCCGCTGCAAACTCGGTCGCATCTGCAACTGTCGTGCCAACTGGATCAACCGCGTGCAGGATGGGGCCAATGACATTGGAAAGCGTCACGTTGCCATTCGGCACGCCGTCCACGTCCAGATGATAGGCGGCCACCCGCACCATATGGCCCATGTGCTGCGGCCCAAGCGTGAACGACGGCGACGGGTTGTCCAGGTCTAGGTCGATAAACGGCTCGTCATAGGTGTCAGTGCCCAGCGCCATCACCTGCACGAAGGCCGGAAAGCCCGTCGTGTTGGTGACAGTGACGGTCTGCCCCACCCGCAGCGCAGGCGCGGCAATCACCACGCTGCCGCCAACGGGCGCAGGGCGCGGCCCGAAACGCCAGCGCATCCGCAATGTCACGCCCGACCCCTCGCGCCCGCGTCAAAGGTCGCCGTCCGGGTCGCGTTGGCCCCGTCGCGGTCAATCACCGCAACGCCCGTGCCCCGGTTCAGCAGGCGAGATGGCTTGTAGGGCGCTGCCGTGATGGTGTCGGCGCGATAGTCGCCATTGTAGGTCGCGGAGCCGGTGTCAGGCCCGTTGGCGCTGTTGTCGTCGACATAGCCTGCCCAGTTGACGCCATAGCTCGGCACCCCGGTCTGGGTGTTGGAGGTAAAGCCCACCTCAACGTCGCTGCCGATGCCGTAGAACGCATACTGGAAGTCCTGCGGCGTGAGCGTGCCCCGGTTGGCGTTCACATTCTCACGGAACCCGACGCCGTAGAGAAGCTCCCAGCTTCCGGTCAGCGTCGCATCGTTGTTGAAGTTGTCATGCTTCGTCGCGTTCCGGTCGAAGCTGCAATAGCGGAACACGTTGCCCGTCTGGCGCAGGTTGTCCCGCCGCAGTTCCAGCACATCGCCATTGCGCGCACCGCTCGTGACCGTGATGCTCGGCAGCGTCCCCGGCACCGTCGTCACACTGCCACCCGCCACATAGGTGAAGCGGTTGGCGTCCAGCACCGTGACCGCCGTATTCGTCCGGTTCAAGTTCGCGTTGCTGCTGCCCGCCGTCGTGATGGTGTCACCCGTCGTCAGGCCGTGCGCCATGACGCCCACCGTGATCGTGGTGCCTTGGCCCACCCGGAAGGCGTTCGACTGCACAGTGCCCGCCAGGTCGCTGTCGTTGTGGAAGTTGAACCGCCCACCCACCAGCGTCACGCCCTCGAAGATGCTGTCGCGCAACTGGCTGTTGCTCGTCTCGCCGATCTGGAGGATGCGCCCGTTGACTTCGCCGCCCTCGTGCAGGCAGTTGATGACCGCCATGCGCTCGGTTGCCAGCCCGCTGCCGAACACCCCGGCATTCGGCGTGAACAGGTCGCCAATCCAGGCGTAAGCCTCGCAGTTCCACAGGATGCAGTCGTTCGTGTTGGCCGTGCCGCCACCGAACGCCGCCACAGACCGCGACGGGGCAAAGTCGCCGGGCGGCGGGCTCACGATCTTGACGCCGATCATGCAGGCCGTCGCCGCCGTGTCGTTCGCACGGGTGCGAATGACGTTCCGCATCATGAACCCGCGCTCTTGCGAGGCCATGTTGGCAAAGGTCGTGTTGAACGCGCTGAAGTTGTTCAGGCCGTCGTAAACACGCCCGCTGCCGCTCGTCTGCCCAGACCGGCCCACGAAGCTGACCCGCTCGGTCGTGACCCAGCTATTGAGGCGCGTCAGGAATATGTTGGACGTGCCCAGTTCGCACGTCAGGTCCATCAGCTTCACCCGGTCGCAGGTGCCGAACTGCTGCTGCGCGCTCGTGGTGTTGGCGCGGAAGCGGCAGTTGGCGCGCGGGTCGCTGTCGGTCGGGTCGCCCCGAATGATGATGTAGCCCACGCCAGCACTGCCGCCCGTGCTGCCCACGCCCGCGCCTGTCTCGTGCGTCTGGCCCGCCGTCAGGATCAGTTCGGAATAGGCCGCACTGCGCGTCCGGTCGGTGAACCCGTTGCGCCCCACCCAGGTCGGTTGCGTGCCCAGCTTGGCAATCGCCACCATCACGTTCGCGGCCTTGTTGGCGAGCGGGGCAGCAAGGGCCGACGCCGCATCGTCATACAGCGTCACATTGGCCACATGGGTGCTGTTTGACGGCGTGGTGTTGGTCGACGTGTTGTCGATGCAGAGGAACTTGCGGCCCGGGCTGTTGGCCCCGGTCGGGTCATAATAGAGGTGGAACGGCCCGCCCCATGCGGTCGCCAGCGAGGCGATGATGGAGGTATTTTGCGTGTTGCCGGTCGACCGCTCGGCCCCCACCCACGGATAGACCGTCGCATGAACCGTGATAGGCCCGGCGCTCAGGCCGGACAGGTCGATCTCGCCGCCCCAGCAGCGCAAGGAGTCGCCATAGAGCGGCGAAGTCTGCGGCGCGGTGAAATAGAAGTCCTTGGACGTGGTGCCGTCATAGGCCGTCAGCTTCACCGCCGCGACGGCTTGGTGCAGGTTGCCGCCCAGGTTCTCCGGATGGTGCGACGCAATCACAAGCTCCACCCGCGCCGTGTGGTTCGGCGTCCCCACCGTCCCCACCACATAGGGCCAAGGCTCGTTCGCCCAGCGGAAGATAGGCAGCGGCACCGTGCGCGTGCTGCTGTTGGTGACGGTGTTGATGACGCCCCCACCCTCGCCAGCCTTCCAGCCCGACAGGAATGAAACCGAGACAACCGTGCTGTCAGAGTAGATCCGGTCAGACAGCGCAAGCCGCACGGTGCGCGTGCCGTCGCCATGGTCGAACTCGTCAAGCTGGGTGTTGTTGGGATGCGCCCGGCGAATGGCCTTCGTCGCCACCACAGTGCGAGGCCGGTTCCCGTTCGCCACCGGCAGCCCGCCAGACCGATCAAAGCCCGCGTCCTGCACCGACAGCACAACCTTCGGTGTCGCGCTCGGAGTCAGCGGGAACTGATCCACGCCGCCATCCAGAAACTGCCCGTTCACCCGATCCGCGCCACTGAAGTTCCAGGCCCCAGGCGTCGCGCTCCACGGCCCGCGCACGGCCAAAACCCAGCCATTGTCCTCGACCGTCAGCGTGTAGGTGAGCGAGGAAACGTCGTCGTTCACGATGGTGAAGTCGACCGCCGCCACGCCCAGTGTGCAGCCGGATGGGCTGCTGATGGTCACGCGCCCGGTTTCGTCCGTCTCCACCGTCGTGTCGCCCACGATGGTGATGGTGCCGGTGCCCGAAGTCAGGCCCGCCGCAATCGTGATCGTCCCGCTCGGAAACACTCCGCCCTGAAAGTCCGCAGCCGACACGGGGTTGGCCCCCACGCCCGTCACAGCCCACGCCACAGAGGCCCCGCCGCCCGGTGCAGGCGCGTCCAGCGTCACGGTCACAGTGCGGGTATTCGTCCCACTGTTGCCCTCGTTCGCGCTGCCGGGCGTGATCGAAACGCTCGCCACCGGCAGCACCGGAATGGCGGGCACAGACAGGCCGCGCGTCCGGCGCGTGATGATGCCACCGCCGAACATCAGGCTTCCCACACCGACAGGACTTTGCCCGGCGTTCCGCAAATCACCGAAATCGCACCCGTGGGCGTCACCCGCGCGCCGTCGTAAATATCCCGGTCGCCGGGCCGCAACTGGATCGAACCCGCACCACCCACAGCCGCCGTGCCGTCAAACCGATACCACTGATCCGTGTCGCTGCTGTTGAACAGGTCGAGATACACCCGGTTCGGATTGGCCGCCGCCGCCTGCACCGCCGAACCCGTCGACGTGACATGGCGCGGCACCCGCACAATCCGCGCGCTGCCATCAACCACAGCAGGCGTGTTGCGAATTTCCACGCCGCCGATGGTCTGCGAACCGGCAGGAAGCTCGCCATCAAAGCTCGCCACCACCTCGGCACCAGGCGCAAGGTCAACAATGACCGTGCCATCAATCTGCGCAAGAGGCATCAGCGGGCCGTTCGGGTTGCCGTTGTCCTCAAAATCGACCTGGAACTCAGCGCCCGAAGCGTCGCGCGTCGTCTTGCTGATGCGAGCCATGGGCGACACCTCGTATGGAAATAGCGATTGCTGGCGAATACAGCCCCGCTGAGCGCCAAAAGGGGCGCGCGGGGTGCAGGGGTAGCTGAAACAGGTTGGCGGGCCGCTACGGGGCTAAAATCGGCGCTCAGGTGTTAGCGCGCCCGCCGTCTCGGGATATGATTAGGCAGCGACGAGCCCGCGCTTCTTCGCCAGAGCCATCGCGCGGTCAACAATATGACCGCTTACCGCCTTGCTTGTGTAGAAATTGCCGCGCGTTTCGCGGATTGCTTTGCCGCTCAGTGTCGGCGCGGGCCTTAGAGGGTTTGGTTTCACAACTCTCGGCACTTTGGGATTTCCTTGCCAGATTTTTTTCCCGGCATCAAGCGCGAATTTGCAGAAGCGCGTCGCCCACCTTTTTGACCGACGAGCGCCCACGCATGATGGCGTCTTGCGTGCGGCATGGGGAAAACGCATCCCGATAAGCCTGCGACAGCGTAATGGGCGGGTCGCCGTCAACGCCCTCGCTCGTGGCGCAAATGAGGAACTGCACCATGCGGACGACGTGCGGGCCGACAATTGAAGCAAGCTCCAGGTTGATAGCCGCAAAACGCCTTCCAGCATCGACCATGTGATCCGATGGGCCGAATGTCCCGCTACTTCCCCTTGGTGTGTCATCGCAGCATGAAGGAATGCTAACCTGCCCCGACTTGAGCCGGTAGTTTTGCCACCGCTCCATAGCCGCGTGCGACTGCTGCGTCAGAATGCCGTCGTCCAGCCATTTGTCGATGACAGGCCGACGGCGAACCGTCTGCACGTTGCCGCCATCATGGCCGGGAATGCGCGGCGCTTCGATCCGCTCAAGCTCGTGCTTGGCGATGAACTCCGGCGTGGGCGGCGTCTCGGCGTCGCGATAGACCGTCGCTTGACGGCGTTTGGCGCGGGTCTTGGGCATCATCCGTTCCTTTCCGCAATTTCCGCCGCGCGCGCTCTGAGGGCGGCGGCTGTGAGCGCGAGGGCGGGGGTGGCTCCAAACGATCCGAAGTTAAACCAACGCTTGCCGCCCTTGCGCGATATCTCGGCATGACTGGCATCTTCGCGGACCGTCGCGCCATCCTCATCGAATTGTTCAATGTTTGTTGTCAGGCTGACCGAACGTCCACTCGGCACCAGCCCCAGCGCCGCGTCGAGCGAGGCGGTGAAGGGGCCGGGCGGTTGCGATGGCTGGAAGTTCAACAGTCCGACCTTGCGGCGACGGCTCAGCGCGGCATCTTCTGGCGAATACCAGCGCCCATGCGCGGCACGCCATCCGATTGCGTAGCGGATTGCTTCGTCAGTCTCCCGACACGGCCCCGTCAGCGCCTCGACCCTCTCAGCGAGCGCGATAAGCTCGGCGGCGGTCATTGGCCGTCTCCTGCGGGGTTCAAGCGCTCCATCAATTCATCAATCGTTGGCGATCTGTGCTTGACGAACTCCATGATCCGCTCTGCGTCGTAGATCAGGCCATTCGCGCTGTGTTGCGGCAGCTTTGATGCCTGCTCGATTGCCCACCTCTTCAGTTCGGTCTCATCCATTTCTCTACCTTTCCAGTTAGCTTTCGGTGTCCAGTCGGGTGTCAGAACTACTGCTGCTGAAACGCGCCGCACGATCCGCCAGCGCCACAAGCTCGGCGGCAGTTGTGCTTGGCTTAGTCATCGGTGGTTCCTTTCCGCTCTTTGGGTTCTGGCCGTTTGTTTTTCGGCAGGGGTGTCAAAATGGCACGTCATCGTCGGCGTATGGGTCACGATCCGCACGCTTCAGGTGCGGCGGCGTTTCGGCGCTCAAATCTGGAAGAGGCGGGGCAGTATCCCCAGAGGATGCCCCGCCATCTATAGTGTTTACACTATAGGGGGTGTGTGGTGAGCGCGTTTGTAGCGCCTTGTCCCTAGGGCGTTCGCCGCGTTCCGAGCGCGTATGTGCAGGCGTTTGTGCAGCATCTGCACCTAGGGCGTTTGTAGCGTTTGTAGCAGCCCGATCGACGGGTTTGAGGCCGCGAATTGGGCGTCTTGCGCTGTCTTTTCCAACCTCTCCAATCTCGATTTGGCGGGCGTCAAACAGCCGTTGCATCGCGTTCCGGAGCCGCGTTTTGCCCATCTTGCGGGCCTCTTTCATGGGCGCGAAAATGTGCGGGGCGTAGTTCGCGCCGGGCTTGTCGGAGACCGTGCGGCCCGTTTCGGCGGCGGCTTTGAGGCAGGCCAGAAACCGCTTTTCGTCGGCCCTGTCCTGCGTCTCAGCCACCTGCCGGTCGAACTCGTCGCCCGGCAAATCGGCGTCCGTGACGAAGGCCATATTGTGCCAGCGGAACGCGATTTGCTTGCCGTTGGCGCTATAGTTGGCCTTGCCGTTGGTCAGTTCGCGGGCGTCCCAATCCTCGGGCTCCTGCCCCTCTTCATGCGGGATTTTGAGAAACAGGCGGCTGCGAACTTGGTTGTTCCACGCCGTGCTGCCTGAGTAATCGTCGCCCGCCTTGTTGGGGTGGCCGATCAACAGCACGGCGCATTCCGTTTCGCTGGCGAGGCGGTTCAGCAAGCCGCAGAACGCCGCGACTTGGTTGCGGATGTTCTCATTGCCGGTGAACAGGTGGGCGACGTTATCCAGCACCACAAAGCCGATTTTCCGCGCCTTGACGGTGGTTAGGAGGCGCTTCCAGCTTTCGGTCGTGTGCATCCGCCCGTCTTGGTCAAACGTCGCCAGTTCGGATCCCAGCGCGCCCATCAGGGACGCAAGAAACAGCCGGTCGCTGAGATAGGGCAGCGACATGTTGAGCGCGGTGCAGATAGACTTTTGGCGGCGGTGAAGCTCGTCCAAGTCATCCTCGCAGGTGATGTAGAGCGCGCGGCAGCCGACCACGGGCACACCGAGGAAGGGTCGACCCATGGCGACGCATGTGGCAAGCTGCTGGGTCATCAGCGATTTGCCCGCAGCGCCGGGGCCTGTCAGGAACGTCATTTGCCGGGCCGGTATCCAGCCATCCAGCAGCCATTCGCGCGTCGGGGTTTCGCAGTCCTCCCACTCGCTTGGGTCGATTAGGTCGATCAAGTCGGCGGGGTGATAGTGCTCGCCATCGTTCTCAATCCGGTCGTCCAGCGGGCGGTCGTCCAGTTCGGTGTCGGGCGGCGGCGTCCAGTCCGGGGCCTCGTCAAAGTCGGGCGTATGGAAGTGCGCGAACGGGTCGAACTCGGGCTCCACAAAGGGAACGCCGTGCTCGTCAGTGTCGCCCGGTCGCGGGCCTTCGGGCGTCATGCGGCCTCCCGATGTTGTTGCAGGAAGCGCGCGATGGCGTCGGCCTCCAGGTTGTGGGCGATGATCTCCGCGTTGCGCCAGTCAAGTTCGATCCAGCGCGCGAAGAGCAGGAATTGCAGGTGAAGCTGGGCCGCGAACTCGGCTTGCTGGGGCGTGGGCTCGGTCACAGCGCCGACGCCTTCATGCCCGCGACGTAATCCGCCTGCGCCTGTGTCAGCCTGCCCTTTTCCACCAGCAGCGCGAGGTATGCGGGCTTCTGTTCCGGCCTCAGTTCGCCCAGCGCGTTGATGATTGCGCCCAGCACATGCGCGGGCACAGGCGGGGCCTTTTCGGCGCGCTCACGCTCACGCTGGCGCTTGGCGGCTAGGGCTTTGCGGGCGTGAAAATTCATCGGCACCCCCTGTTGACATGATTGCACGCATTGCGTATAACTTGGGCATGGAAAGGGAGCAGACCATGACGATCCGCAAAGGCGACCAAGTCACCATCAGGCCCGAGTTTCAGGACGCCGGGGACAGCAAGTTCACGTGGGTTGCCGTTGACGACGCCGACAAGGGCCGCGTCACCATCAGCCCCATCAACTGCGGTCTGGCGATTGTGCCGACCTACGTTGTCACTCTCGACATGCTCGATGCCTGACAGCCCCGCGCCCGAGGCGATAAAGGCCGCGCGCACCGCTGCGGGCCTTTCGCAAACTGCTGCCGCCGCGCTCATTTACTGCACCCTTCGCGGATGGCAGGAATGGGAGGCGGGCAATCGAAAGATGCACCCGGCGTTCTGGGAGTTGTGGCAAGCCAAGACACGCCGATAAGTTCGGCCCAATCCGGCATGACTGCGTTACCTAGCGCCCTAAGTCTGTGTGTCCGTCCGGGAACCCCATTAGCCACTCGACCCACCGGGGGTTCAACGTCCCATTGCCAGCCCCACGAATCTCGGGATGGTTGCCAAGCATCTTTTGCATGTTGGCCCCAGCCTTCCCTGCTGCGTCCTCGTTCGCCGTTGGGGTAGGCCACAATACCGGCCCGGTCGCGGCCATGTGTGGCACCAATGGCGGCAGCAGGTATGCAATGCCATTCTGCATCATACCCGAGCGCGGCCAGGTCCCCGAGAACGTCGCCAAGCCCGAGACTAAGCAACCCTGTCGGGTTTTCCACGAACGCGACTTCGGGTCGTAGTTCGCCAATAAGGCGGGCATAGTCGCGCCAGAGGGCGCTGCGTTCACCAGCAAAGCCCGCACGCAATCCCGCGACGCTAATGTCTTGGCATGGAAATCCTCCGCATATGGCGTCAACGGCAATTCCATCGGCAGCAAGTCGCTCTGCGGTGAGGGTGCGAACGTCTTCATAGCAAGGCACCTCCGGCCAGTGTTTTGCCAGCACGCGGCGGCAGAATGGGTCAATTTCGCAGAAGGCAACGGTCTGAAACCCGCCCGTGCGCTCAAGGCCGAGCGAGAAGCCGCCTATGCCTGAGAAGAGGTCAAGGAGGCGGTAGGTCATGACCACCACTCCCGCACGGCTTTCACCGCGTCCTCCACGCTGCACACGGCGGCGCACGGGATGCCGAGCCGATCCAGGCGGGCCATGAAGCCCAACTGTGCTGCACTTAGCACCCCGCCCGGCTTCTTGATCTCAAGCCAGCCCACGCCGCGCGTTCCCATGACAATCAGGTCGAGTGCGCCGCGCGTCATGCCATCTGCCTTCAGCACAGCAGTTTGTTTCCAGCGCGCCAGTTCGCCGCCCGTCAGCTTGCCCTCGTTCGGAACGTGGATGCACCACAGCCCCAGCTTGGCCAGCGCCTTGATGGTCTCGCGCTGAATGGTGCGCTCGGTCGGTGCACCCTTGCGCGCACGTCCAACGCGCACCTTGGGCACGGGGCGCTCTAGGGCGTCCAGTTCGGCGGGGGTCATGCCGCCTCCCACTTGCGAACGCCGTAAATGACGGTCGTGTGATCCCGCCCGAACATGCGCCCGATTTGCTGAAAGCTCAGGCCTTCACGGCGAAGGCGCGACCAGCAGTCCATGCGAGCGCGCGAAGGCTCACGCCTCCGACTGTCACCCATGATTTGAGCAGGCTCAACAAAGTGCTCGTCTGCCACGGCCTGCACCACGCGCATCAGCCGTTCGCGCGGCGTCAGGGGGCGGCTGATGCGGATGAAGTCCCGTTGCCTCATGCCGCCAGCCTTTCGGGCAGCCAGTGGATGCCGGTCTCCATGTGCCGCCGCAGCAGTTCAGCGCAGGCCTTGGCGTTCTTGCTCTCGTTCCATTCGCCGCCGCTGCCGACGTTGCGCCCGGTGTTCAGCTTGCGCCGGGCCTTCATGGCGGCCTTGTATTCAGCCTCTACGCCATTGGCGCGCGATGACATTTTGACGGCATCGCCCTTTAGGCCGATAATGTCGCCAATCTGCTCGCGCCCAAGTCCATCGGCAAAAGCCTTCAGAACCTTGGCGCGCGTCTCGTCATCCCAGATGCGCTGCCAGCTACGGGGCGGGCTCCATTTGTGGCTGCTGGGCACAGGCTCGCGCGGAGACGCCCGGATATAGTCGGGCGTCGTCAAGTTCAGGTCGCGCATCTTGGTCTCGATGGCGCTGAACGTGCGCTCCAGGCGCTGGGCAATTTCCGCCTTTCTCATGCCCGCAGCGAGCATCTTGCGGAGCGACGCCACGTCATCGGGCGTCCACTTTTTCCCGGCGGCCATCAGAACATGCCCCGGCTAGTCACGAAAGGCACGTCGTCATCCATGTCGTCGTCTGGCGCGGAGCCAGCGCCATAAGCAGGTGCAGCCTCGCCCTTGCCGCCCATCAGGGTGACGGCATCGGCTTTCACGCCCAGGTAGGTCTTGCCGTCATACTCGCGGGTCGTCAGTTCGCCCGAAACGGCAATCTTGCTGCCCTTGGTGACGTATTGCGCGATGGCCTCACCGCGCTTGCCCCACAGCGACACGTCAAACCAGACGGTCTGCTTGCCGTCGCGGCCCCGTTCTTCAACGGCGACGCTAAAGCCAAGAACCTTGTCCCCGCTGTTGGTGGAGCGGACTTCGCCGTCCTTGCCGACGTTACCGGCAATTGTGATCTGTTTCATGTCAGCGCCCCCCTCAAAGCCGGTTGAGGCGGCGCGCCTCGTTCAGAGCGCCGCTGATTGCGTTTTCCAAATCGTCGAGAAGGCTGTGCATCCGGCCAACGTAGCCGCCGCCCTGACTGGACTTGTTTCCCTGTCCGGTCGGAGCGGTTGGTGCCGAGCCGAACAGCTTGTCGGCGGCAACGCTCACGTCGCCATAGACCTCGCCCACACCACGAATTGCCGTGTCGATCCGTGCAATCAGATGGTCAAAATCGGACGCGGGAACGCACGCTTCTTCAGGGAAGTAGCCAACGGTAGTTGTGCCTTTAATCACGGTGTTTCCTCCGCAGAGCGAACCCCATCAGGCCGAAGCCCGCGATTGCCATTGCCCAGGCGGGGGGTTCCGTGACCGCAGGGGCTGGGATGAAGGGTGGGGGTGTCGATCCGCCGGGGAGGAACGGCGTCACGACACCCCCGGCAGCGGAGCCAGGCTCGACACTGCCAAGCGCGCCCATCATAGGGGGCAGGGGCGCGCTATCTGTGAACGGGGTGATGCCTGCGCTGGGCAGCGGGCATTCGGTGAGGAACGCCATCGACGGCGCGGGCGGCAACTTGTAACGTGGGCTTACAGGTTGCGCGGGCCTTATGTGAGAAACCGCCGACTTTTTGACATTGGCCGCGCGCTTATGTGAGGTCGGGGCCTTCTGCACGGCCACGGTCGACACGCTGCCGACAGCCGCGCCTGCGACGACGTAGCAGACGATCTTAAACAAGGCACTCATGCCCGGATCTCGGGAACATGAGCCCACACAATCCTGCGCTTAATGAGCCCAACCAAGGTCGCGGAAACGCCATACTTGGCAGCGATTTGTTTGTGAGAGCCAAACTCTTGCCGTATCAGCGCGACGTCCTGTTCGCTCAACTTGGCCCCACCCACACGCTCTCCACGAGCATTTCGCCCCTTAGTCTTGGCGTCGAGGTTGTTGGCCGCAGCGGTCCCCAAAAAAAGGTGAGAGGGCTCAACGCAGGCGGGATTGTCGCAAGTGTGGCAGACAAAAAGGTCGCTATGGGGCCATTCTCCATGAGCCAGCAGCCACGCAACGCGCGTGGCGCGCCGCGATTTCCCTTCAATCGTAATTACCCCGTATCCGCGCCTGTCAGTGGCCCTGCCCGTCCAGACAAGGCACCCGCCTTCGTCGCGCCGGGTGTGGCTGGCAAAGCGCGTGCGCAAATCGCGCGACCTCGCCCCCAGGGCCAAGCCGTTTTGCTTGCGATAGGCTCCATGCTTCTGGATTGCAGCGCCGACCGTCCTTCCCAGTTTGGGGGCGATATCTGCAAACGAAGCGCCACCCGCGCGCATTTCAACCAAAGCGCGCTCCTCTGCGGCGCTCCAAGGGCGAGCACTTTGTTGCACGACGAGCACCCTCACGCGGGCCTCCGATACGTCGCATTTGTGCGATACGCGCCGTATCCGCCCCCAGTATAAGGGGCGTCAGACGAAGGGTTTGAAACGCCGGAAGGGGGCGCGGAATGGACGAGATCAGAGAGGCGCAGCACCTGCGAACGAAAAATGGCCGAGCCCGAAGGCCCGGCCAGTTGGTCGCTAGGGAGCGCAAACAAGCGGTTCACGCGGCAACCCGTTCGGCAGCGCGTGATTTGGCAAACTCGACAAGCTGGGAAAGCTCGACGCCGGACGCGCTGGACACGGCGTCCCAGTGTTCGGGCGGGATGCTGTCACGCAACATCCACTGGCGAACGGTCATGCGGGGCAGGCCCAAGGCGCGGGCCATTTCGGGCGCGCTCTTGTTCCACCTGTCGAAAACGGGCTGAAAGTGTTTCATGGCCCATAACAATACGCAGCGTATCGCGCAGGTCAAGCCCCGTCGTATCGCATGGCGCGATATCATCGCGGCCATGCCTACCGCTGGAGATAGATTGCGCCGCGCCCGGATTGCTGCCGGGTATCGCACCGTTGCAGACGCTGCCGAGGCGTTCGGGTGGAAAGAGGCTGCGGCCCGCCACCATGAGAACGGGACGCGCCAGTATTACGACATAAAGGCCGCGCTCAGGTATGCGCGGGCCTTCCGTGTCGACGTCAATTCACTGTTGGGGACGGCCTCGGAAACAGCGCCGGTTCAATCTCCGACTGCTGAGCAGTTTGCGCAAATCGCTGAGATTGCACTGAAGCAGGTAGCTCCAGGGCTGGCTGTGAAGCCCGCCGTTCTGCAAGCTCTTGGCGAAGCACTTGCGGGCACAGTTCAGGAATATCTGACATCGCCAGAGGTGTCGAACGATCCCGCGCAACTGCGCACGGTCGCCCGCACCCTTGCCCGACGCACCGGGCCTCAAAGGCTTCAATAGCCCTAACCAAAAACAACTCTACGACGTTCACGCGCTAGCCCCTCCGCTTGCGCGACCCATTTGTTGCCACCCCGTTACACAAGCGGCGCGGCCAGTGCTACAACAAAAATGTCGTGCGCCGATACATGGCGTATTGACTTAGACAAATACGCTTCGTATCGTCTCCCCACATTCGGAGGAGACGACAGATGGCATATGGCTATGCGGAGGCGGCGGGGGCGATTTACGTGATCGCTCGTGCGCTTGGGTTTGACGCGGTTGCCGACGCTGCGATTGATGCGCAGCGCGAGGAGATTGACGAGAATTTCGGTCGGTGTCTGGATGAGGCCCGGCTTGGCACATACCGCGTTGGCGAACTGATTGCCGATGCGGTGGCCGAAAGCACGCCGTCGCTGGATCATGCCGCGAGCGCGCTTCGCTATGCGGTTCAGCAGCACAAGGAGGCCGAGGCGCAGCGTTCGGCACAGATTGCGGCGCTCGCCTCTCTCCGCGACGACCTGCGCCGGACGCAGGAGGGCGGTCAATGACCGCCCGTGTTCAAGACCTGCTGGCCCGTCTGAACAGCCTGTTGGCGGATGGTGGCCCGTATCAGGTGGACACGGTGCGGCC
>JACCDR012126834.1_pt1 | contig 38619 bp, 38 predicted proteins | sample 7446431 | NCBI WGS metagenome assembly JACCDR01 (sample SAMN15323443, study PRJNA562643) | freshwater metagenome | isolation source: river surface water | place: USA:Blue River Watershed | collected 2017-08-17 | reverse complement strand
TTCGTCAGGGTCTGACGAAACGGCTCAAACTGCCCCGTAGGCCTCGCCATTGCTGGGTTTGGGGTCAAAACACAGCGTGCATTTTTGCACGGTCCACGGGCGCCGTAGCGCACTGGGCTCTTGGCTCTGGGCTGGTCTAGAAATCATCAACAAGCAGCTCAAAAAGAGCATCGAATTTATCTCTTGTCATCGCGCCAATAGACACCGACCCAGCAAAGCCCGAGCTCCCACCGATCTTACGCTCGAGTTGATCCGCTACCCCCGCGAGAGCTTCTAACGAGTGAAAGTGAACAGTCAGAGTAAGCCCACCATCCGGCCCTTCATTGAGATCAATGGGGTGGGCTATTGCTTCTTCGATGGCGTGGATTGCTGACGAAAGATAAGGCGACTGAGGCTTAGATGCCTTGCCGCGTTCTTGAATAGCAGCTCTTTCGAAGCCACCTTTAATCTCTTTAACTAGACGCCTTTCTGTCCAGTCTTTAACGACACAATTTTGCGCCAAGGTAACCTGACGGGACGCAGGCTCTGAAATCAGGTGTTTTGCTTTTGCAACGTTGAGCTTGCCTATTCGAACGAGCGTTTGAACTCGAGGGTGTAATTTTCCGAGCCGAAGCGTGTTGGTGATGGTGTGAACCGATAAGCCTAAAGCATCACCCAGTTTTTGATGACTCCAACTGTTGTTAACAAGCAGGGCCTTAAACACTTGTGCTAAATCAATTCGATTGGAGGTTTGGGCCGATAAGAACTCTCTGCAAATCATCAGCGCAATATCCTCTTGAGAGGCATTGAGGCATTGGCATCGCACCTGAAACGATTCGTCGATTTCTTTGATGGCGATTAATTTCCCCGCGCCTTTTATGGCCTCAGGACCAAACTGACCGAACACGACAAAGACGGTATCGATCTCTAAGCTCTCAGGTTGGATGAGCGACTGTAGATAGGTGAAATAGCGCGGATCGTACTGAGCCCAATCCGCGCCAGGGTAAACACTAATGTCCCCAGCCTTAAATGACTCGTAGTGTGTAGAGACAAGGTTTGGTTCGGGTTTCAGCTTATCTAACATGGCCGCACGCCTTTATATGTTCCGCGCGGAACAATGTAGCGATGAATTTTGAGTTTGACAATCGATTTTTAGCGACAACAGGTGTCATAGATGCGCAATGTCTTAGATGTGGAGGCTACCCGGAAGCCCATCGTATCGTCATAACGCCATGTGACACGGGCTCTGAGCCCATATGTGCGATTCATCTTGCGATATAGATGATGTCATTTTGTTCCATGCGGAACATTTTAAGCGCATCAGTTCGTATCTCGGTTTGGATGTTTCTGCATTACGAGAGCTTTTTTTGTTGAAACCCCCCCAGCACATCTTCTTAATAGTTCGGTAGACCGCAATGACGCGGGCTTAACTATTGCACTCTCGGTCTGACGCATGACATTAACTAAAACTAAACATCTTTCCCGATCATCACTCGCGCTGATGGCGATAGCGGCTCCTGCAGCCTTTGGCTCCCCTGAAATCATCGCGGCCACAGAAAAACAATCGTTTTTCTGTGCGTGTAATTCCGGCGGGAGTCAAGTTGCCAGAACGGAATGCTCTACGACAAATGCGTCGAGTGCAGCACTTCAAAGCCTCTTATTGATTCCCGTGCGCACAAGCGATATTTCGGGAGTTTGTACAGGGAAGCGCGCACCCATCGAATGCGATCGAGCCAGTCTTGAAGAATCGTTAAAGGCCGATCTCTACAATTCCATTACGGTAACCAAGTGGGAATTTGATCGATTACACGGCACCCTTTTCACAGAGATATCGCAAACAGCACCACCAGCGGCAGGTGCCTGCAATCTTGTGCTTTCCGAGAGAAGCGCGATTGCTGAGCCACCGGATCAACTGAAGGGTGATATTGCTAGACGAATGCTGTATCTGATCGCTCGATACAACCTGGCTACATCCGATGCCTATTATTCGATGTTGATCGAGTGGGATGCCTATGACCTCGTGACGAAAGAAGAGTATCTGTTATCCAGGGCCTTGGGAGAGCAACAAAAAAGCGATAACGCTTTCGTGTCTGTTAGATACCATCGAGCTCAAAAGAAACTAGCAGTAGATCGTGGCGTAAGTGAAATCAACGATGGATCGAGCAAGGAGAAAGTGGTGGAAACCCCCACCACCGATTACCTCTGATCAATCTAATCATTACTTTGTTACACCGGCGAACCAAAGTGGTCTGGCGAAACGGTTTCTCCTATTTGTTTGCACTTAAACTGATTCCATCAGCTGCACAACAGCAACTCAATAAAATAGGCGAACCGGAGAACAGACATGAACGCATCACAACCCACATTGGTCATCAAGTCATTCAAAAATGTAAACGTGACTCGCCACATCGAGGACATCTCTAACCAATTCGTGGATCGTGATGGACATCATTACTGCAAATGCAGCAAGCAACCTACGGTTGTACCGATCAAAAGATCGGTAAATGGAGAGACTCAAACTCGCTACGTTGCGATGTGCAACACGTGCATGCCCGGTGGCGCGATGCACCTGAGTGAGTTTAAAACTGCGTTTCAAGCGATTGACGATTTCAATCAAAACGCCAGATTGTCTTTAGATGTTTCTGAAGTAGGAGTGCAGCGCTATGCAATGTAATATGAACCTCGAGACCAGCGAGATGCTTCATCTTGCGTCGTTAAGCAATGAGTCAAAAAAGATGTGTGGGCGTACCTTTCCCGTTTTCGCAAGGACATCGCTTCGAGCTTAACCGAAACAGCTAATCATCCGATAGTTAAGACATTTCTGGATGAGCATGACGCAAGCTTGATGATTAATAAATCTGTACTACCTACGGCGCTGGTTAGTTCGTTAACGCTTTCGGATTAATCTAATTTTCAGCAAGTGGTGGTGATACTCATGTCAAACTCAAGACAAGATCTTTTTGGACGAACCGATGTACAGCAATACCGTGATGCGCAACTCGCAGACATGGAGCGCCGGGCAACCGCGACCATGGAGAAGCACTCTCGAGATAATGGGCTAGGCTGGACTCAGACGAAACAGGAAGAGATCACTCAATCAATGAAATTAATTCAGGAGTTTTCAGAGCGACAGATTGATAAAATGAAGTCGATGGGAATTGGATCTGACGAGATTCGCGTGGCGATAGTCGGTTCCATACAGTCTATGTCATCGAACTTATCTCGCGAGCACCCAAATTTTGAGCCATTGAGCCGGATGGTCGAAAAGCTCAATAGGGGCGTCGAAAACTACATAGTCAAACAATTTGACAAATCTCAATCAAAATCGATGTCGATGTCTTAGTTTTGCCCAAAATCTTAACGCCAAACTGATCTCCAAGTATTTCGTTTTTACTACCTCCTCGACTTAATCGCAATTAGGGTGTCTCTATATAGAGTCCCCTTTATCCGTTCGACCGTAATTTGCCGAATTTCCTACGACCTATACGTTGAGTTCTCACTCAATTAACAGAGGCGTTCTCTATGAATGCACGTAATATCAGGGAGCTCATTAAGTTAGCGCGCACTGGCAAAGAAGCGCAGTTCACTCAACTCCTTTTTGAGGTGGTTAAGAACGAGATAGCAGACTCCATACGCCCATGCTCCAGACAGGTTTATTTTGGTGCGGTTCGACCGTCGAATCTTATCAACCTCGCATCCGCCGAAGAGCAGCTCACGTCGTGTTTTTACGAACTCCGCGAGGAGGCTGAGCCGACCAAGGTTATGGGTCAGATATCGAATGAAATAAAGCGAGCAAGCCCAGCAGGGTCGCGGCCCCCACAGATTGAATTGATCTATGCCTATTTCGCAAGAACCGGCACGCCCTTTAAAGCGTTAAAGGTTACCTATAACCCGGCGCGGACGGATTCAGTTGGAAGTTGTTGAACATCCAATTCCCTTTACATTGGTTCAACTCCCTAATAGTTGATAGCGTGGAATCTAAATGAAAGACAAAGCCTTACCTTGCTCAGCCCACTCCAGTGACCGAATGGTTTTCTAAAATGTTGCGAGGCATCAAAACAATAAATGGCGACCCACTAGCGTCAGGATTCGGAATGGCCGGGGCATTCCTCCTTGCGACGTCGGGTGATATCGCCCGGTGGGGATGGGTTTGCTTTTTGGTTAGTAACGCACTTTGGATTTGGTCCGGCTGTAAAGTGAAGAACAGATCGCTCGTATTGCAGTATCTATTTTTCACTGGCACAGCTTTTTTTGGAATCTACAATACATTTTGCCATCCATAGCCAGCTAAAGTTGGCTCCTATAGAAGGCACTTTTTGTGAATTATAGCTCAATTCTTGATAAAGGACATGTTTTCTACTTTGGTCAGATTTTGGCCATCTTATATCCTGACGGCGCCAGGTTACGGATTACTGCTTTGTTACATTAATTAATCCACCCCCCTTGCGGGGCGTGACACCATCTCAAAACCATGTCCACACGTTGCGTAATCCGCATTGTCCGGCAGAGCGGCTACCGGTATTTTTTCAAAATTAAGCGTATACTTTGAAGTTGTTGTAAGCTGTACATAGCCGATAGAATGATCGGCAAGACACGGCCAGCAATAGGCTGGCTGGTGCTAGACTACATAACTCGGTATTATGTAGTCTATCCAACCATAACAATTCTACTGGATCAGACACTCATGGCCGCCCCCAAAAGTAGTGATGCCGACATTCAAAAGTGGCGCGATATAATTTCAGCTGGCGAGTTGTCCGGAGCCAGCGCGAAAGACTATTGTGCCCAGCACAACATTAATACCAAGACATACTCTTCCTGGAAAAAACGTCTCAAGGGTCTTGGTATGAACATACCCGCGCCAGCAGCAACTGCAACTAGGCCTGTAGCTGTTGCGAAGCCAAAAAGCCTAGCTGACCCAAAACCCTCACCGAAGGTTTCATCCATAGTTCCAAATTTTGGCAAGAAGCCAGACTCAAAAGTTGACGTCGCTAACCTCGTGATTTTTGCAACGCTACCAAATGGCGTTAGCCTGGAAGTCAAGTGCGCGACGGACGTTGAGTTTGACAAGGCCCTGCAAAAATTGTCGCAACTGAAGCTTTAGTTACTAAAGCTTTAAAGAGAAACGCAAAAGCCCTCCTCGTGAGGGCTTTTTGTTTACGGCTATCATTCATACCAGATTTGACACTATTAACCTAATAGTTACGTTGGGTCCTCCAATCAAGCGAGGATCTCAATATGTATACCTTGGTCACCGAAACAAAGCACACCTTTGAATTATCTGGCTTGGGAAAACCACCGTATGTTGTTGTTAATCCAAAACAGAATCCCTTGGATCAGGGGGTGCAATTTTGGTGCGATCATTGCGGAACTTGCATAAAGAATCGGAACTTCATTAAAAGTTCAGACGGCAAGGTCTCGATCGTCGGAATAGACTGTCTTCGAAAAACCGGTGATCAAGGTTTAATTGACGGGGTTAAGCGATTGAAGCGAGAGGCGCAGGCGCAGATTAAGCAGGCTCAATTTGACCAACGTTTAGAGGCGGAGCGGGCTGTAAACGGTGGCAAGTCAAACATGGAGCTTGCCAGCGCAATCGATCAAGACATTGAAACTAAAATACGTGTATTCATTTCCACTCTGGTCGATAACCCCGTTGTGTTGTCACTTAATAAACACGGCTTCGAAACGGCGATGGTATTACAGGCTCATCTCGTGCGGCCCTACACCGATGGTCAGCTTGTTGCTATGAAAAAAGCCTACACGCGCAAACTTACCGGTGCGGCAGTCAATCAGAAGGTTTACAAGGAAGCTTACCCTGGGTGCGAAAAAGAAATCGTGGCGCTTCAGGCGAGTATCGTTGCCTTGCACGATGAACTTGAGCAGTTACGAAACAAGGCAAGACTACTGAGGTTCGGATAGAAAGCTGGTAACAAGGTCTATCCGTTTTGCGTGGTTGTAAAGAAAATTATTGGGTTGCACCTAGCTTGAGCCGGAGGCTGGCTAGCGGTGACCCAAATTTCTAGATGCTCTTTTAGCATTGTTTAACTCTGCTCTGATCGATCCTATCGGATCGATCAATCCTACCGTCAGCGATGGCGCGTCGCCCCCTCTAACTTCGTCAGCATTTAAAAGAATGCATGGAAAAAAGGCGTGGGGGGTGGCAATCGATTGTAAATTGACGATTTATTATGGTGTGAGACGTTGTCCTCATTGTTAAACAGCCCATGACGAGGACACTGAAATGACCGACAAATTAGAGCAAAGCATTCGTAAAACTTATTGCAGCAAGCAATTTTGGGAAGCTCTCGATCAAACTGTTAAGGCGGGGCCATTTGATGGTGGCTGTCTAGTTTGTGCGCTTGCGCTAAATGAAGCCGCAGGGGAGGGGGAAATTGTTCGGATTGTTGATGAGACAACCGGCATCACTCATCACTATGGGCTTCGTATCGGTGGAACGGTATACGACTTCGATGGTTCTTGTAATTCACGCACTTGGGTGCAGCGGTTCGCGCGAAACGAAAACATCTCTGGCAGACCGCTTTCGATAATGACCGGCATTGATCAGCGCTCTAGCATTACGAATAACAGGAAGGCCGTTCGCGAAATTGCCAAGTTAATCGCTGGCGGGTTACAAACTCCCAGAAAGGAGGCTTTGCCAAGGAAAGCGCTATTTTAACAGCGCTAGGCTCAATAAGACCTCGCAAGGATTGGCGGTTATACCAACACCGACAAATATATATCGACATGATGATATATCAGCATATACATTGTTATACTCTAGTAGATATCAGGAGGCCTCTCACATGAATCCCATTCTAAACCCATTCGTGCCAGGCGCGGGAAGCAAGCCCCCGGAGTTAGCCGGCCGCGATTTCATTTTAACCGGCGCAGAAGTTAGCATTCAAAGAGCACTGCGCGGATCGGCATGCCGGTCGCAAATGTTACTGGGCTTGCGCGGGGTAGGAAAAACCGTTCTCCTATCGAAAATCGAGGAGATGGCCCAAACGGCAGGACACCTCACTTCGTTTATTGAGGCACCCGAGGGCGGGCGCTTAAGCGACCTGCTATTGCCTAAGATTCATCAAACCCTGAGAAAGTTATCTCTCTTGGAGAACGCAAAATCAAAGGCGTACCTAGCTCTTCGAGCGCTCCGCTCCTTCGCTTCCGCGTTCCAAGTGCAATACGGGGACATGACGCTATCCATTGACCCTGAAATTGGCGTTGCGGACAGCGGAGATATTGAGGCCGATTTGCCGGAACTATTTGTTCGCGTTGGTGAGGCGGCTCGCGACGCAAATGTTGCGTGGACGTTAATGATTGACGAAATCCAGTATTTACGGCCCGCAGACTTAGCCGCTCTTATTGTCGCCATTCACAAGGTAAACCAGCGTACGCTGCCGGTACTATTTTTTGGTGCAGGATTGCCTCAAGTTGCAGCCCTTTCGGGTAATGCAAAATCATACGCGGAACGGCTATTTCAATACCCAGCACTTGGTGCGCTTGATGATGTCGATGCAGAGCTGGCTATTCGCCAGCCACTTGAAAGCAATGGACTTAAAATTGAAAAGACCGCAATCACAGAAATACTCTCTAAAACAAAAGGATATCCTTACTTTTTACAGGAGTGGGGTTATCAGTCTTGGAACCTCGCTAACGAGGATGGTGTAACGTTGGAGGTGGCGATTAAAGCCGCCACCGAGGCAACGCGAAGATTAGATGAGGGTTTTTTCAAGGTTCGATTTGATCGACTAACGCCAAAAGAGCGTGAATACGTGATCGCTATGGCAACCTTGGGAGCTGGGCCATATCGAGCTTCTGACATAGCGGAAAAACTATGCGTGACGATGCAAAGCCTTGCTCCAAGGCGCGGTAAAATAATCAGCAAGGGGATGATTTATAGCCCATCGCATGGTGATATAGCTTTTACCGTTCCATTGTTTAATGAGTTTCTTTTGCGAAACTTTAAATAACAGATCGATAGATGTGCGCGTTTTTGGTGGGCGCATCTGGAACGACATGCTTTGCTATGGTGTGTCGTTTTCGCGCAGCAATGCTATCGCATCGCTTAAATGCTCCCAGTCATTAATTCCGCCGCTTAATCTAAATGACATTCCCCCTATTTTTTTGCCTCTTTACCCCACTTAGACCTTTGATGGATTTCATGGATTAGCGAATGTCTGGCACGGCGGAATCATTTTATTTCTAGTCGCCTCATAGTTGCGGCTCTCACCGGTTTTGTTACGTTGCTCTTACTGTAATAACTCAACTGGCGAGACAATAAACATGAATATACCAACAGCTAACGAATTGCGCAGCTCACTGATGACCGTTCTGGTTTCGGCATTAAAGGCGACTGTTGCGGCAAACGCTAATATAGACGAACTCAACAAGCTGAGCGGCGGGTATGAATTTCGTCGCGACAAAGTAGATTTCAGTAAAACCTTTATGGGGATACTAAATCACTTTTTTAGCGATCTCATTATTAAATTATCTAAAGCATATTCTGGCGATACTTCAATTATTTGTGACATAGACTGGAGTGATTTTCACAATGGGCGCGAAACGCTTTACGTTTTGCGTGATATTAATGATAGATATCTCCGTGATTGTGACGCGGTAACCACCATTTTGGGATCGATGAATCTAGAAGCCTTCATTGATCAACTTAACTCGCTTTTGCCGAAATTAGAAAACGCAGGCAAGCAAGATATCGCGTTAAAAACTTCAAAATTCCTAAGGCTTGGTTATCAAAGGTGCATGCCCTATACGCAATCTGGCCGTATTTGTATTGAAATTTATTCCACAAGTCACAGTAATAGCTATTCATATTTAGAAACCCTGAGGGCCTTTTCAGAAAACTTGCGCGCTATACAAACTGAAACGCTATTCGAATTTGGTGACTCGATTCAGGATTTAATTGCAGCGATAAAAGAACTGAGCTATATCAAGGATAAAATCGAAAGTCGTACGATGTTTGGCGCGCGCTCTCCTATCGAGATCTTATGCTTCAAAGATAAGTACACGCTGCGATTTACGGCAAAGGCCTTCACATCAATATCTTCTTATCTTTCATTGTACGGCGGCACTGGCCTATCTAATGAAGCACAAAATGTAATTAAATCGGTTATCTGCGATCTGGCGGCATAGTTTAAAAACGATTGCCACCAACAGTTAGCCTTCCGAACGATATGCCAACCTAGGGCATATCGTTTTTTCTGCGGCAGCTCTGCTATCGCACCGCTTGGTTCCCGCAAGTCCATAGCTATCCATGCGTAACATCAATAAATGGGCGTCTAGCTGTGCGCGACTATACAAGGATCGATTTAGATCGATGGTCCGGTGATTTCGTCATCCTAAATCAACTGCAAATTCATTCGTCGTAAAGTTGCACTAGTAATCGGATCGAATACGTTGGCCACAAGATAACGAAAAAGAGGTTTTTATGTTTCATTCTGTTTGGGGTTCGCTTGATGCCTTGCAGTCTCGTGGTAGCAATGCAAAAAAAGCCGGATCGCTAGGTGCTTTACATGCTAAACGCCAAGAAACTCTGAGCCAGTTTTTTACACCTGCCTGGGTGGCGGCTTTTGCTTGGGCGAGTATAAAAGGCTATTTTCGCGAAGATACTCATCACAGCTTGCTCGATAACAGCATTGGTGCAGCGAGTATGTTTCGACATGTACCACCTGAGCAATTTTCTATCAACGGCTTTGACATTGACCAGGAGCTTGTCAGTGAGGTGTCTGACCTACTTGATCGGGCCGGCTACGATGTCAACATTATAAGTGCCAGCTTGGATGCAGTAGAACTTGGCTCTTTTACTGCCGGAATGATCAACCCTCCCTTTAGCATCCAGCTGGACAGCCCCTTTTTGTCGCCGTACCCAGGCGTCACCCACTATGGGAAAAAAGGGCCCAACACGTCCGCTCTCTCTCATGAATACGCCCTGGCTCAGGCGCTTAATCACTGCGAGGTGGTTGCGGCACTGGTGCCATCCACTACGACCCAAAAATTGGGTGAAATGGGAAATTTTCTAGCAAGACTTACTGCCATCTATAACCTCCCTACCAACACATTTTGCGATGAAAATGTTGAGCATGTTTCTACCGATCTACTGATTTTTGGGCCGGCCGAGCGCGCCGATAGTCTCCCGATAATAGTTGAATCGATTGACGCAGAAACGCAGGCACGCCCCCTTTTTTCGCCAGCTGATTTTCACACAAAAGGGCTGCCATTTATTCGCCCAATCGGTATGGACGACTCAGAACCCGTTGTAACCCTCGCTGTCACAGGCGACACCCGGGTTTTACTGGAGCCGAATAATCGCGAGATAGCGTTGACGTTCTATGACGGTGCTACAGAGGCGAGGGTGTATAACGCCCTTTATCAGCGCCGTCTTTATTCTCATCATTTACACCGGTACCCTCGCCACACTAAATACAGCGGCCAGTTCATATTGCATATGGATGTTTTGATTATGCAGGGCGATTCTAGTCGTGCACTATCGGAATTAGTTGCACGAATTACGATGGCGGGCGGCAACCCAGTTGTAACCCCCCAACTATTAAACCGGCTGGTAGAACTTCATGATGAATATCGCCGCATGTCAGTGCCCTATGGCCGTTGGGCATATCGCCAAGGCACACCTTCGTTTAATGCCACGGCAGTTAAAACCGCGATAGTTAATTCGGATCAGTTCGGCGCCGCTGTCGCCATGGGGGAGGAAGTGCGGGCGTCACGCACACCGCAAGGATTTGAAATAATGTGCAAGCGTGGGACCTTCACGGTGCTACATGACAAATTCTTTGATATTTTCACCCCGGAGCAGGAGGCCTTGCATGCTGGATATTGGGAAGAGGTTCATGCTCCAATTCGCGCGAGTTTTCCCGAAGAAATCGCGGAGCTGGAAGCTCGGGCGCGCGAGCTAGGTTTAGACAAGTGGTTGACCTGGGACTTCCAGCTTGAGGACTTGCTAGAGCTAGCATTTAAGCCGCTTGGTGGAATCTGCGGCTGGCAGATGGGCCTCGGCAAAACTCGCCTCGCCTTAGCTCTTGCTATGTTAAAGCCCGGCCCCGCGCTCATCGTAGCCAAATCCCGTTTAGTGGATGAGCTGGAGCGTGAAATAAAAGAGCTGGGGGTGGATCCTGACATTTTTTGTATCATTCGACAAATCGTTTCGCCGTCTGAGTTGCGAAAAATCAATGTGATCAGTTATGAGCGCTTGCGCTCATCAATTTCAAATAAAAACGACAACATGGCCACGCGCTTAGCTGGCCATATTTCTACAGTTATCGCCGATGAAGGCGGGCTACTAGCCAACACTCACTCACAACAGACCGAAGCCGTTTGGTCCTTAGGAACCCAAAGCAATTACATTTTTGATGGCACCCCATGCCCTAATTACCCCCGGGAGATGTTGCCGCTTGCCGCGTGGGTTGCGGGGGAAGGTCGTGGCTATCAACCATTTTCGCTAAATGGCCCCCACATTTACTCCGAGCTATTTGAATCAGCCGAATTCCAGCAAACAGGACGCGGCGCGTTTATTGATCGATTTGTCGAATTTGATTGGGCTACGAATGAATTTTTAGACTCTGGAAAAGGCGCAAAACGCGAGATACCACGAATTCGACAGAATGGTATTGGGGAATATCGGGACTGGATATCGCCATTTATTAAGCGGCGCGTACAGCAGGAACCTGCAGTGCAGCGTCACGTGAGTTTCCCTGTCCCGCACTTGCATGAGCCAATTTCAGTAGGGTGGGATCTAGATCATTTACTGCTATACATTGCAGCAGTTGAAGAGTTTGCCACGTGGTACCGCAATTACGCTAAGGAGCACATCCTGTCCGCGAAGAGGCTAAATCTCACGATGATACTAGCGAGACTAGAGGCCTGTTTCAAAGCTGCTAACGTGCCGAGCTCGGTTAGCGGATTCGCTAATCCAATGACTCGCCTAACCACCAAGGAGCTTGCTTGTGTGGATCTGGTTAAAAATGAGATCGCTAAAAACCGCAGGCCGATTGTGTTTGCTCGCAATCCCCGCGTTTTGCACCGACTCTCTGCTGTGCTCAACGAGTCTGGAATATCTAACCTAGTTTTTACAGGTCAGGAAACGATTGATAGCCGGATCAAAAAACTTAACTCACAAATACGAAGCGGCAATACGCAAGTGCTGCTGGCTAGCATTGGGGTGACACAGGACGGGTTAAATCTACCAGAGCTTAACACTTTTATTTTTTACAATCGTTCATACAAGTCTCGCGAAGAGTTTCAAGCGATTTATAGAATGATTAGACCAAAACAAACAAAAAACGTTTATGGCTATTTTTTGCACATGGCAGGGTCAATTGACGAATACATGTCCCAGCTAATCGAATGGAAGGCTCTCGCTAGCGAGGCGGGGCTCGATTTTGGGGAGCAGCCAGAGGACAAGCCATTCGCTCACTTTGATTCGTTTATTTACCGCTTCTTGGAGTCCCTGCCAGAACTTAAAGCTCTGGTAAAGACATTAAGGCGCGCCGCATAGGATTCACAATGAAAAAAAATACGCGAAAAATCAAAAGCTTATTAATCAATGAAGATACTTTGATTATACGTTTTACAGGCGTTTCAAAATCCTGTACGGCACGAATCCTCGATCGAACACTCGACGCTAGCGGATGCGATATCGGATACATTTTAGATCGTTTAATACATAGAGAGGGTGAAACGTTTGAGCTCGAAAACAGTCGGCATGGCCGCAATCGGTTCGCTCTCTCCGGATGTTATGTTACTCAAATGTTGTTAACTGATTGACAAACTATTCAATTTAAATTGTAACTATTAAGCACCCTCAAGCGCCTTCAATATAAAGTTCTGTCAAGCTCCCTTAAATAAAAATGGTATCCGTATTTGGTGATTTAAAATTTTTTTATAATATGTGCATAACCTTGAAAGATTATTTTTCAGCATAAAAATTGGTAGGTGTATTGAAAATGGTGCAAATTGATATGTTCGGCGTTGAAGTAGTATGCGATAAATCTTTCTATGATTATGCGCTTGCAGGTGATCGTAAGGGCGCACTAGATAGGCTTTGTGCGCTTTCACCGTCATCGGCACAGATTGAAATTTTAAGTGCTGGATTTTCTACGATTGGTTATAAAGGAAATACAAAATCTGAATTTGTTAGTCACGCGGTAGGTCAAATAGGGAAGCGTGAACCTCGTAGAGTAAAGATACAATAGGCACTCGGCGAGACGATGGTAAAAGGCGCTTGAGGGTGCTGAATAGTTACCCAAATTTTACGTTTCATTGTCAAAAGCTCCGATATCGCTAAACGAACATTGTGAGTGGCCAATTCTACATCAATTGAAGCACCTTCTGCGATTGCAGGGATGTGCGCATCGTTTGCTTGATGGGCGTCTTGGCTCCGCGTGCGCCGTCTATCGACGACACTCGCAAGGAATGACGGCATGGGGCTCTGATGTGGGGGCAATAAGTCGATCGATTCTTTCTTTACAGATTAAATGATTTAGCTACGTTGGCTCCATTAAGTCATTCATCACGGAGTTAACATCATGATCAAAGCAATGCCACTCGAGGCCCTACTTAACGAAGTTTTACGCCAGTCCACAGAAAAACGCGATTACATTGCAAACACCGAGTCGCAGGTGCGCTTGGTGTTTGATGGCTCTAAGTTGTTCATGGAACTCCTTAAGCCTGGGGCGGAATTATTGGAGCGCTTAACCATTTCTGAAAACGCCCATCACCAGATGTCAACCCGCCTGGGAATTCCTTGGAAATTCTACGAGCGTCTGTTAAATGAATACCCGGACATGGTTGCACATAATGTTAATGAACTATTCAAGCGCGAGCCTGAGTTGCGTATGTTTCGCGTTCTAGATGGCGAGGTTCGGGCCTTTTTATCCGATCGATATCTGCGCCTGGATAACGAGGAGGTGTTAACCAATACATTGCCAGCCATCATCAAAGGTCCGCACCCAGCGCAACTGCTCTCAACCAATGTGAACCCCAACTCAATGAACGTAAAGGTTTTATTTACTGGTGATGAGCTCGCACATGAAGTGGCGAAGGCGAACGGATCGCCACGGGTTATTCGCCCTGGCTTTCGCTTATCAAACTCCGAAACGGGCGCTGGGGCATTTAAAATTGAAGCCTTTTTCTACGACTCTTATTGCACCAATGGTTGCGTCTATGGTGTTGAAAACCTTTTCAACCTCAAGCGCTCCCACCTAGGCTGCCGTCTGGATGGCAATTCTAATCTGCTCTTGACTAGTGATCGCACGCGCGAATTAGAAAACCAAGCCATTCTCTCTCGCATTACAGACGCAGTCACGACCTTAACGGACGTGGATAACGCCAGGGCCATGGCGAATAAATTACGTGCAGCAGCCACAACGCCACAAGTTACAAACCCGGTTGCCGCAGTTGAGTTGCTCGCCAGTAGTTACCAGCTACGCGACAAAGAAAAGCACTCAATACTGGAGACTTTTTTACGCGATCGCGACTACACGCAGTTCGGCCTATCCAGCGCATTAACAGAAGCTGCCAATAATGAATCAATTGTGACCTATGCGCGCGCATGCGAACTCGAGACGCTAGGCGGCAAAGTGCTCGATATCAACCCGGGCACCTGGAAGCGCTTCGCTGAAGCCGCTTAGGGATCCTGGCGACCTTGACGCGCCTCAATTGGTTAATCAGTTCATCGACCTTACACGTTAAGGCCTCTCCATAGATTCGAGGTCCTCTCATGAACGAATCATTAAAAAAAATAGAATGCGTTTTTTTAATAAAGCATTTCCGAGAGCTTGAAGAGTTGCGCGCCCGCGTTAAAGCAACCGAAACGACTGGCATGACAATAGGCGAAGCCGAACGCGCCAAGCTGTTAGCAGCCACCGGCGCCGCTTCATTAGCTGAGCTCATCGAAACGGCCGCGGTTGTTAAATGCATTGAGCGCGAAGCGCTTATCCAGGTGCACAACCTCCTTTATTTTTGTAATCAGTACGGGTTTATGAGATGCACACTTCCTGCTGGACCTGATCAGGATATTTTTCGTGTCGGCACGGGCCCCGGAATTGCCCTGGCCGGCGGCCCCAGAATTCTGGAGCGGTTAGGCGCTCGAACGGATGGCGGCCAAGGGTACGACCGCCTATATAACTACTCCGCTTGTGTTGAAAAACCGGTCAGATGGTTAGCTTAAGACGCCGACCGATTGCGCGAGCGGTCCTTTTTATCAAAACCCTTTTTTGGGTTTTTTGCCGGCTTCGTCGTTGCTATCGCAACGACCCAAATAGATGGCCGCTTGTCGACACATCCGCGCAAAATTGCTGATCACTTTCCTTTTGGTACGTTGGACTTATGTTCATAACCCACGGGAAATACAGCATGACGCACACTTACTTTCATGCGGAGTCAGCGGCTCGATTATTTGGAGGGCGGGCCGAGGACTATCTCACGATTCGCGACTGGTTTGATGCCACTAAACACTAAAGAGTCGTTCTGCGATTTTCGGCACCTCCTTGATCCTAAGCCCTAAAACTGAATGGAAGTGGGGCGGGGGCGGGCATTCGCATCTTTTTTGCGTCCCTTAATCAATTTGTTACGTTGGGCTTGTTAGTTAACAAGAGACAGGACACCAATATGTCAACAATTATCACTGAGCAGTTTATTCAATCCGCTTATGACCGAGTACTAGCTGAAGTCAGCGCCATTGCCCCAATGTCTTTATGGGCACACCAGCCCACCGGTCTTGCATTTGCTACGCACAAAACCAAATACGGAATGGCTTCATCTTCTGGCGCTGTATTAATCAACCGCGCATTTATCGGCACAACAGCACTCAACAAGCTTGATCACACCTTACGCCACGAGTTCGCGCACTTAATCGTTGGCATCAAAGAACATCACAACTCTAATTTTCGTCGCTTAGAGGCGCGCTTGAATCTTGGCCATGAACTGGATCTTACGCAGGAAGAGGACGAAATCAAAAAAGCAGTCAATTGCAAGTACACACTGATTGCCCACCTGATAAACGACACTGAAGTTTCCCTTGGGGGCGCTAGCCGCCGCACCAAGCGCTATACGGATTACCCAGCTAAAGGACGCTTGACCAACTCAATTAACGGCGTGCTCGTCAAACACTTTGAATATCGCGAAACCATCTAAGGGAGGGCGGAATAATGTCAGCAGCTCAGCAAACTACAGGATTATGGTGGAAGCCCAATGGCAGCTCAGTCGTGCATGAAGTGCTTTGGTCAGAAGATGACATTGCCTTCGTCGCCACTCTGCGATTACGCGGGGGGTGGAGAACGCAAGGGGGTAAATCAATCGAGCACATCGGCAGAAAGTGGAGCGCGGGGCAAATACATCAGGGATTGCCGCCCACGGTAACCAGTATCCATACGCAGGCAGTCGCGAAAATCCGTAAGGGAATGACGGTTCTAACCAATGAAGAAGCTGTCATGGTGACGCCCCGTTGCCTTGAGTATTTTACTGAGCACGAGCAGACGATAGCCCGGCTTAATCAAGATAATCCCGCATTGATATCAATGAATCTATTGATGAGAGAGTGCGCGCTAGTTGGCGCTGAAGGTTCACGCGTAACCCGGAGGGACGCCGAAAATTGCACCCGGCTTGAGGCTCATCTGATACATCTCAAAGATCTAGTCAGCAGTCTCTAAATTTATCGGTGACCGTGAGGGCGAAGGCAAGTTACTCGATGCGCTGCCGCTTAGTGTAACTTGCACCCGGCTTGAAGCTCACTGTCGATATCTGCGCAGCCGCATAAAGACCGAAGAGCCGGCCTAGCCACCCCCGGCGTCGAATGGCGCCGTTTAACAGATTTAAGGTCACCCCCAAGCAGGCAGATCTAGCGCCTTTATTGCATAGATTGAACCGGGGGTGGCGTTCTAGAGGGCTCGTCCACTGCAATCGATTCAAAGTTGCATAAATCCTTCATGAAATTACGTTGACTTCACTTTCACCAATTAGAGAAAACTAGCCATGAGTACCACCCTATACCGCGATTACCAAGTTTTTAAAATGGACCTCGGCATTGCAACCAGCGCGATGTCGACTAGCACCACAACTATTTGCGTTGCGTCTTTGCGCTGCGAAAAAAACTGCTTTCCACACGCATACCGGTGGAGCTTTGATTTTATCGGCAGCTCAGAAAATTTTATCGATCGATACCTACCTGAAACGGCTTTCTACTTTGATGACGGTTTGTCAGAGGCGTGGTTCTTATCGGGTGGTTTAGCTTTTCAGCGTTATTTGGCGCGGTTAGCGGTTACAGCAAAACCTCTGACTGTAGCGGATATGCATGAGATGAATTGGTACGGCTATAGCCTAGATGCCAATGACACCGCCTTAATAGCTGACCCATCACACCTAAAGGAATACATGACCTCTTTTGGCACTCGCCACGCGGGAATTATCACAACTGAAGATCACGTAGAGCGAATGGTTCGCGATATCTATCAAGTTAAAGCGAATAGCAAAAGGGTGTGGCTTCCCGGCTTGTGGCGAGTAGAGCGCGACATGGCTGCGATACTTGCAGGTGCAGCATACGGCACTCAATTTCTAAAGATCGCCTAAACCAACATTTAATGAATGGGCATGCAATGAGCGCTATTACCGAAATCCAAAGCGAAAACATTTCAACGTTTATCAAAAAGACATACGAATGCGAAGAACTTCCACGCGTTGACGGGAAGGTGGCGAGCGTATTCAAAGCCGTGAAATTAGACGGGACCTATCACATCGGATGCAACTACATGCCGGAAGGTACGACGGTCGGGCATCGCTTTCATTACGATCATGGCGTCGGCACTGGCGAGAATAAGGACGCCGAGGTTATTTGGATGATGCCAAAGCTAGGCCAAAGCCCGCCCGGCGTTTGATAGATAGCTGACGGCGCCCGGGTGGGTGCCGGATGTCAATCACGCGATATTAGAAGCAGGCCGGATAACCCGGCCTCCGGTGCCCGCGTCGTACCGCAACAGCCCATATCGCTAACGCGATCTTGGGGTCGGCCTCATCCACACAGCGAGATGGCCGCCACTCATTCATAGGTGGACACCCCTGCGCCACCTGAAGTCTGGCAAATGATTTTATGGGGGGCTTGCGTGGGGCAGGGCGGATAGACGCAGGTTATTCCGGGCTTAATTGTCATTTCTGCCCATTCCATTACGTTGCGTTTCGTAGGTTACAGAAAGAGATCGCCAAGTAATCACAACCAAAATCTGAACACTATAAATAGGATAAAAACATGTCAGACATTCAAACCACTTATGCCAAATTCCGCCAAAACGTTACTAACACGCTACTGTCGCATCGATGGACAATTTCTAGCAACTTGGATCATCCCGGCGCTATCCATGGCTGGATCGCACAAAAGTCGGTTGAAACCCGCGCCGGCACCCAATTGCTCAAAATCCGATTTGTCCCCCTCTGGGATTGCGTAGGTCGCCTTGAGGTTCATATTGATACGTGCGGCCACGGACCGTCAAATAATAGCCTTCAATCGCTCTCCGAGATTGGATTTAAAGTTACCAAAATCATGAACTCCGCTGAAGTAGCCAGCATAACCAGCCGATTCGTATCAGCTATTGATGTGGTATTGAATGATCTCTTCGCGAAAACAGCACACCCGCGATCCTTCAATCTTGGCATCTCAAACACCCATCTTCTCGTGGCCGAACCCAATTTAGAGACAGCCCTCCTTGCGGCTGATCTCTAATTGCTTGGCGGACTATATAGTCTTTGATTGCATGGTTCGCTTTTGGTTTAATGCTAGATTCTATCCTTGGCTATCAAAGACGTTGGGCGCTCAGGCGTATCCCGATAGCAGCTGGAATTCTATTGCACATGAAATTCAGATTTAACGGGGGCTCACCATGAGCACAGCTCTACTATCCGAAGACATAGGCGATTTTGCAAGCTTCGTTAACCGCGCTCGCGCCCAGCGCGCGGAAAAAGCCACTCAGAAACCGTCACCACAAAAAACGACCCTAGCCCAGACCGCGACCACCGAACCGGTTGAAAATAGCGCCGCTACAGTTAATCCCGGTCCGCTACTGTCCCATCAAGGGCTCGTCTTGACTGCCGTCAAGCAAATCGCCCTTCACCAAAAGATCCGCAGGGCCTTTATGAATCTCGGAATATTTCGGTTTGATATTCAAAGACAAGACGTCGTGATTAAACAGCTGGGCAACATCATTACGATCGATATCAATTTGGACGCCGCTCCCAACGCCTATGAGTTATCTATCGAGGCATGGAAGATCTTCAGAACGATGATGCTGAATACTGGCTGGGTACTTGACCTCGAGGAGTGTTTTTTAGATTCACAATCAAACCATCTCCACATCCTGTTTAGCACCGACCGATTACTCACCAAATAACTATCCTCACTGCAACGGAGACCATTATGAGTACAGTAAAAGCCTTAGATAATCATCTCTACGGTACAACACACCTTGCCTATTTTTTTCGGTCCGCCTGGATCTGCGGTCAAGTGACCTCGAATAGTGTCGTGTATCACTACCTCAATTCAGACTCGCGTCAATTCCGTACCGTCGTTTTGTTTCGCGATACCAGCCATACCGATGAAATGCTTGATCAGGCTCGCGATGATGTTTTGGCGAGAGACCCCAATGTCAACAACGTGGCGTATTTCGATTATGCTTACCCGAGTTCATTCCATGATCACGAGCTGTCTATTTATGCGAGCAAACCCGCTTTAAAGTCTACTAATCAAACGCCAGACCTGATATCGTAGATGGACTGATCCGTAGTGCCAACCTTTTGCCCTCCTAGTGAGGGCTTTTTTTTTGCGCCAAATTTACCTCTGTCGCGGCGCATTCAGCCATTTCTCATCCCAGCGATACGCGACGCCGTAGAATTATTAACCGCCATTTGCCACCCCCAATCCATTTTTAGCTATCTATCGTTCCGATAGCGCCATCTTTGCTTGTTTGTCTCCCGCCTCTGTCGTGAAATTCAATCTATTAAAACCCAGCGCTTCGCTTGATGTTATGGAAAGAAGAACAGGTTTGCGGGGCATTCGGGGCCACCCACGGCGCGGGTGCTTTTTGACAGGATCTGCGCATTCGATACGTTGAATGTGTTGGTTAAATCATGAATCAGAAAAAGGTGAGAGACATGTTAAGTTGGGATGATTACGAAGTAAACGATACCGCGCCTGCAGCCAATGAATCACGCGTGCAAGCACCACCACAAATCATTGAGCCCGAGTCAGCTACAGAGGCTCCCGTCGATGTTAAAGCAGCATTAATAGCGGATGCCTTAACCGATGCGCTTGAGAACGCTAGAAAGGCATTAGAAACCCTTGATATTTCAGCCGGCCTTGAAGATCTCGAAATGGGTGCCGCACGAGTAACCGTGGATCAGAAGGCAATGATCAACTGCAGCGCTGACGTCAATCAGCTAGTACCCTTCAAATACGAATGGGCATGGCAAAAATACCTTGATGGCACCGCCAACCATTGGATGCCACAAGAGGTCAACATGACCGCCGATGTTGCCTTGTGGAAGTCTCAAGACGGCCTTTCAGATGATGAGCGCCTGATCGTTAAGCGTTCACTAGGTTACTTCTCTACAGCTGACAGCTTGGTAGCAAACAATCTTGTGTTAGCGGTTTACCGCTTAATTACTAACCCCGAATGCCGTCAGTACCTCCTTCGACAAGCCTTCGAAGAAGCTATCCACACTCACGCATACCAATACTGTGCGGAGTCATTGGGCATCGATCAAGGCGAAGTATTCAACATGTATCGCGAAGTCCCATCCGTTGCCAAAAAAGCAGCTTGGTCCTTATCGCGCACTCAATCTCTATCCAAGCCAGACTTCACCACAGGCAGCCACGAAACAGATCAAGAACTCTTACGCAACCTTATCGGCTATTACGTCGTGACAGAGGGCATCTTCTTCTACTGCGGCTTTACCCAGATCCTTAGCATGGGTCGTCGTAACAAAATGAAGGGGGTGGCCGAACAATTTCAATACATCCTGCGCGACGAATCTATGCACCTCAATTTTGGGGTAGACATGATCAACCAAATCAAAATTGAGAATCCAACGCTTTGGACAAGTGAATTCAAAGCTGAAATCAAACAAATGATCTTAGAGGGCATGGAATTAGAAGTCGCTTATGCCAAGGACACTATGCCTCGCGGTGTATTGGGTATGAATGCCGGAATCATGGAGAGCTATTTGCGCTTCATTGCTAACCGCCGCATGACTCAGATCGGATTGGAGGAGGCCTTCCCCGGTCAGGAGAACCCCTTCCCCTGGATGAGCGAAATCATGGACCTGCGCAAAGAAAAGAACTTCTTCGAAACCCGTGTCACCGAATACCAAGTGGGCGGGGCCCTCACCTGGAACGATTAATTCATCACAGGCAGCTCGTTTTATTTTTTACCAGCTGCCCGATTCCCTGCACGTTACATGTAAATCAACAAACACAACAAAGCACCACACCGGAGAAAGCCATGAAAGCTCACGATATTCGCCCAGGCGAAATAAATGTCATCAAGCGCAACGGGACGGTTGTCCCTTACGATGACTCCCGCATTGCGATCGCAATTAAGAAAGCGTTTCTCGATCCAAATGTACTCGGTAAGCAAGCGCTGCAGTCGGCCTCCGTTGTTGAAAAAGCGGATTCAATGACTGACGAAATAACCAAAACGTTCTACCGACGCATGCCCTCTGGCGGACACGTCACAATTGAAGAGATTCAAGATCAGGTTGAGCTAACACTGATGCGCGCAGGAGAGCATATCGTTGCTCGTGAATACGTCTTGTATCGGAACGAGCACGCCAAACTTCGCCTGGCAGCCGCAGCAACGGTAACGAGCCGACCTGTAACACGCGTAACAGCCGATGACGGCACTCTGACAACCTTGGATAGCAAGGCACTCTCCAACATCGTGCAGGAGGCGTGTGAAGCGATTCCGGACATCAATCCCGACAAGATCATCGAAGGAACCCTCGACAACATTTATGACGGCATTCGCCAGATGGATTTGCGACACGCAATCATAATGGCAACTCGGGCGCTGATCGAAACCGATCCCGGTTACAGTCAAGTCGCTGCACGCATACTGCTCAAATACGCACGCGAGGATGTTTGTCGACTGCTTGGGCTTGATAGCACCGCACGCTATGGAGAAATACTTAAGAAGGGTCTCACGCTGGGGGTGGAGGCCGAACTCATCAACCCTCAACTTCTCACGCTATTCAACTTAGATCGACTGGGTGAGGCACTTAGCTCTGAGCGCGACATGCAGTTTCAATACCTTGGCATTCAAACTCTACAAGATCGCTATTTCCTACATCAAAACGAAAACCGCTTTGAGCTCCCGCAAACACTTTTTATGCGCGTAGCCATGGGGCTTGCAATTCAAGAGGCCGATCCTACCGCTAAGGCAATAGAGTTTTATGAGGTTCTCAGCTCATTCGATTACATGACCTCTACGCCAACTCTATTCAATGCTGGCCGTATCAGATCTCAACTCTCGTCGTGCTACCTCACTACAGTGCCAGATGATTTACACGGCATTTTCGGAGCCATTCGCGATAACGCGATGCTGTCAAAGTTTGCTGGTGGACTCGGAAATGACTGGACTCCCGTTCGTTCGCTAGGGGCACACATCAAAGGAACCAACGGCAAGTCTCAAGGCGTCGTGCCGTTTCTGAAGGTGGCTAACGATACCGCTGTTGCTGTAAACCAGGGGGGATTGCGCAAGGGTGCCGTGTGCGCATATCTCGAGACGTGGCACTTAGACATAGAGGAGTTTCTCGATCTGCGTAAAAATACCGGCGATGACCGTCGACGCACACACGACATGAACACCGCTAATTGGATACCGGATCTATTCATGAAACGTGTGTTTGAAGATGGTAGCTGGACTCTCTTCTCTCCTAATGATGCACCTGATTTACATGATCTCTATGGAGAGGCATTTGAGGCTGCCTATGCCGCATACGAAGCTCAGTGCGGAAAGACAATTACGCTTTACAAGCAAGTCTCAGCCAAAGGCCTCTGGCGCAAAATGATCTCAATGCTTTTCGAAACAGGCCACCCTTGGATGACATTTAAAGATCCCTGCAACCTACGCAGCCCACAGCAACACGCCGGCGTCGTTCACTGCTCTAACCTCTGCACGGAGATCACATTAAATACTAGCGCTGAAGAGATCGCAGTCTGCAATCTAGGCTCTATCAATCTCGCTAGTCATGTCATAGACGGAAAGCTTGATGAGGCCAAACTCATACGCACCGTGCGTGTCGCAGTGCGTATGCTCGACAATGTCATAGACATCAATTACTACGCAGTGGAACAAGCCCGCAAATCAAACCTGAGGCATCGTCCCGTTGGCCTCGGAATTATGGGGCTACAAGATGCGCTATACAAAACAGGATTAGCGTTCGCTTCTGATGAAGCTATTCAGTTCAGCGACCGGGTCATGGAGCTGATTAGCTATCACGCAATACTCTGTTCATGCGATCTTGCAGAAGAGCGCGGCGCTTACAGTAGCTTTGACGGCTCACTCTGGAGTCGTGGCATGGTCCCGCTAGATAGCATTGAACTGCTAAAAGCTAGCCGTGGGGGTGGAGTCTTTTTAACGATGGACACCTCTAGCACGCTTGACTGGAATCATGTCCGCACCCGAGTTAGCAAAGGCATCCGAAATTCAAACCTCATGGCCATTGCACCTACAGCCACCATCGCGAACATCATTGGTGTCTCTCAGTCAATTGAGCCCACTTATCAAAACCTGTACGTCAAATCAAACCTCTCCGGTGAGTTCACTCTAATCAATCGCTACCTTGTTCAAGCACTCAAAGCCCGTGATCTTTGGGATGCGGCAATGATTAATGATCTAAAGCATTTTGACGGGTCGCTAGCAAAGATCAGTCGCGTACCTGCTGACATACGCAACCAGTTCGCTACTGCATTTGAGATTGATCCGCGATTCTTTATCGAGTCCGCTAGCCGCCGACAGAAGTGGATTGATCAAGCGCAAAGCCTGAATCTTTACATTGATAAAGCCGACGGCAAAAGGCTCGATTTCATTTATCGAATGGCCTGGGTGAGCGGCCTTAAAACGACTTACTACTTACGTGCGCTTGCTGCAACATCAACTGAGAAATCAACCGCTATCACAGGAACACTGAACGCAGTTAAACCGTCGACGCCAATGCAATCCTTTGCGCCCGATATAACACCTGCACCAATCCCCAAGGCATGCGCGCTCGATGATCCAACTTCTGCGTGCGAATGAATGATCGCAAAATTCGATAGCCTGTAATGCTCCGGTCTTGCCCCTCATTCGAGGGGCTTTTTTATTCGTCGTTATTTGCGGCTGTGATTCGCTGTAACAGCGGTTCAATCTTTACCCATGGCATTAGATAGCCAACCTTCTGAGCCAATCTGCATGGCCTAGCGCTGCTTTTGGATTGACTGGTGGCGCACATTTTCCGCGCGGTGGCTAAGCACTATCGTGCTTTTAGCCAAGGCAGCTCAAGACCGATTCGCACTATCGTGCTCCCGGCTGTAGTTATTGGTGCGGCTCAAGCCTGTTGCGCCTTCTGCCTGATCGGGTTGGGTCTGATTTGCTCTGGTCTGGTCTGGGTGGTGATGCCCGGGTCTGGTCTGGGCTGTATTTCACCTTTACCTATTGGATTGGCGCTTACCATCTTCTTTCTTGATTACTAATTCCAACCCCAAAATAATGGATTCCAGCCTAGCCTGATTTTATCGATCGTTTCTTAACTACCCCCGTTACTGCCCGCACATAACCGTGCGTTATGTCAATTGATGCCCCCTTATAAGCTTTATGGTCATAACGGGTGTTACCGCGCATTAACTAGCCAATTTGCACACCTAGGAGGCATCTCAATTCACCTTTTGTGAGGCTGTTTGTTTAAAGGAATCTAGATTTTTTGACCGATAATGGCGGTGTTACACCCGTATAACAAAAAGCCCGCTTTCGTTTTTTTAAGTAAAAAAAATGGGCATTTGATGGCGTAATCATGATTTCGGTCCCGTTATCGGGATTGTGGCGCCGAGCCGAATCATTCGCGGTAGTGTGTTGCTTGCCATGCAGCCGGGAAAGTGGTGACACAGCTTGCGTCGTGCAATCTGGTGAGCTAAGTGGATGCCGGTGGCGATAGTGAGGCAGCTTTGCGGAGGTTTGATCAACCTGTCCGCTCCGACTTGGTTTGGTATCTAGGTGCGGACAGGAGATATGCGCTGGATTAATAGAAGCTGGACATCAATCCAGAGCCTAGTTGTGAGTCCAGGCTAGATCACTGCTTGCAGTGATTGGAGGTAGCATCTCTTAACTTTAGTTTTTTCAGTATTTCAATTAGCCAGAATGGATTTGGTTCAGGATAAGCGGCTGCAATTAGCTCTTTGATCGCGATTGAGATGTTGTCGCCAATGAGCGGATGCAGGCTTGCTTGCTCTTCTGTTTTTCTGGCTGGGAATATAAGAAATTCATCACTCGGAACGAAGTACCCCAAGGATCCGCCGCTTAAACCGAAAAAAAGCCGGTGCTGACCGGGAAGTTCATTGCGAAGCGGGATACCGACTCGCGTCAATGCTTCCCCTGGGAACGTCAGTCCAGACAAACTTTTGCCAATTTCAAACACAGCAATCTTTCTTGTCACTGAGTTGTCTGGGTTGAGATCAAGATCCAAAAAGCCGGAAAGCGTAGCGCTAATTAATCCCGGGTTCGAAACTGGATGCGTGAACACGGATGTTTTAACTCTGAGATCCCCTTTTATCTGAACGGCAGATGCTGCTAAAGCTAATGCCCGCTCACCCATATCGGAGCCAAACTGTTCAGCGGTCCTTAATGATAATGGCGCCTCAACATGCGGCTGCGCATCGCCGACAATGCCATTTACGAAAATTACGTCACTCTGCAGTCCGCGCTCAAGTGTATCCCTGAGAGAGCCAACGTAGTCACTGCTATATGCTCGTACCTCTTTAGGAACTAGAGTGGGATGAGCGCTCATATTCACAAGGCTAGCTATTTTTTCAGACGTTTTCTTATGTTTAAACATAACAACTGTCATTGATTGATCTACCTCCGGCCATCCGCGTCTGTTCTCAATATCTGCCTCTGTTTTCCAAAGGGAAATCGTCGCAGGAGACTTTCTGAAGTACGCCGAAAGAATTGAGATTGCGGCTTCATCAACAATCCTTTCGAGGTAAGGAGTCGAAACGCCGCCCCAGAGCCCTTGGAGGTCGGGGCCGTGGTGAGTGTGTGTGGCCGTAAGGAAAATCTCATCCTGATCTATTAGGCCGAATGATCGGCTGTGAACTTCGTCCTTAATCATAGATATTATCGAATCACCTATGCCGACAGTATCAATAACAGATATGATTAGATTTTGATCAATAGAACTCATGGCCAATGATCTGACTGATATATCTGAGTCAATTTCAGTGATGCCGCAACGCGTGTAAGGGGTGTACCCACCCAGACAACTCTGTGAGGCATCTTCACGAGTCGGGGTGATACTTTTGTCGGAGTAACCAACGAGGACACCGGCAAAACTGGGTAGCGGTAATAGTAGAATTGAGTAAAGTAAAAGCGATTTCATTTTGTTTAACCTTAAGGGATAGATTGTGGTTGCTGCGTGAATCTTTCTAGAGATTCCCTCTTATCCTTATGTTTGGATAAGGGGCGCACATTAGATTGCATCGAGCTAACGATGGAAAGCTTAGTTTGTTAAGGATTGAATAAATGCTTGATCATTCATCAAAATGAATGGCGTACCTATTGCCAGACAGACGATAGCGAGGCGTGGGCGTCTACCTATCGTGTATCACTATGATATTATGCGATGTATGTTTTGATGATTGTAGTTTTGGGGTAATGCTCGTGATGGCGCGTGAATTCAAAAGAAATGCATTAATAGTTTTCTTGTCAAGCTTTGTCGCCTCCAGTGCTTTGGCGCTTGATGTGCCCACTGTTGGATGGAAGGATGACACTGATATCGATATGTTGGTTTTAACTCCAACGCGCATAGGTCAATCTCTACGCGACACACCTGGAACGGTGACAGTCTTAACGCGCACTCAGCTACTTAACAGGGGGATTACCAGTATTCCAGAGGCGCTTAGTTTGGTCCCCGGCATGATTGTTAAAAATGTCACTGGTTTTAGTCAGGTATCTGGTCACGACTACGAGGTCGCTTATCACGGGGGCTCTGGTCGTATACCAAGAAGACTTCAGGTGCAGGTTGATGGCATGTCGGTCTATCTTGCCGGGTTGTCGAAAATAGATTGGGCGCAGATGCCGGTTACAGTTCACGACATAGAGCGTATTGAGATCACACGTAACCCGGGGGCTGCGTCCTATGGCGCGAATAGTTTCAGCGCTATAGTTAATGTCATAACTCGTCACCCTACCGATGCGTCTTCTCACGAAGTGGTTTTCGAAGCCGGCTCTCGCCAAAACAGTAGTTTGCTGTATCGTGCGTCAGCTAACCTCGGAGGGAATGCTGTTTCGTTTCGGGCATCGACAACAAAGAGTGATGGGTATGACTATGGGAAAACAAATATAAGGGGAGGCGATGTTTTCCCCGGTCACAGAGATTCCATGGGAGTAGATCGCTTTTCTCTTCGGCTTGATCGTCAAATTGGAGATAAAACTAAATTTTCGGGATATGCGGGAGCTGTTTCTGGTGACTACGAAGCAGAGTATGTGGTTGCTAATCAAGACCCCAACTTTGAGCCCGACATAGCAATCGATGACCACTTCATTAATATAGGTTTGAGTAGGGCTCACTCGGCGGAGGCCGAAACTCGATTAAGGATTTACTCTAGGCAAAGTCAGCTAGAACAAGACTTCCGTGCATGCTCACCTCTTGCATTCATTTTACCGGAATCCTTCGCGCTCGCCCGCAGTAATAAAGCCTATATAAATGCCATTGTTGCAGGGAAGATTCCATCGGGCGGAACAGCTGAGGACAACGCGCTTGCCGCCGCATTAATCGCTCGGCTTAGCAAACTGGGCAAGCAAGCATTGATTCCAGTTTGCGGAACATTGAATCACGACTATATAGACAAGCGTCATCACTTAACTCTAGAACATCACCAGCTGTTGGGTGATATAAGGATGGTTGGCGGAATCACCATGGAGAGACTTGAGAATACGAGTGAGACGTTTTTTGCAGGCAGTGTCTCGCAGAGCTTACGTGGCATCTTCTTAAATGCGGAATGGAAACCGAGTGACGATTTTACCTACAACGCCGGGGTGTACAGGGAGTCCACTGAAAGCGGGGATAAGGCAAACATTAACCCTCGAGCCTCAATGAATTGGCACGCCACTCCTAGGACGACGTTTCGCGTCGTAGCGAATCGCGCTCATAGATCTCCCGATTTGGCTGAAAATAAGCGGTCATGGAGCTACCGCGTGCGCGACGTAGCTCCGGTCATTCAGGGAGTTGATGCGGGGGTTTTCGCGGGATATGCATCATCTGATGACTTCCAGCTGGAGGCTGAACGAATAGATTCCATGGAGCTTGGGGTCCTTATGAAGTCAATGACGAATTCATTATCCTTAGATGCTCGAGTTTTTTATGAAGAGCTTGATAAGCTTATTTCTGAGAAGCCTGGATTCAACGACTTCAATTTGACGAACAGCGGTAATGTTACGAACAGCGGGGCCGAGGCCTCCGTTGGAGCTGAAATAACGAGCGACTTTTCTCTAGATGTCTCCTATTCATATCAGGATCACGATTTCCAAAATAAATCGGAATCGGGCTTAAGCGCCAAACATCAAGGGCAAGCAGCACTGATCTACTCCACTTCAGAACGAGTGATAACGACGTCATACCTTGGTCATAGCCAGGTCTCAGACCGATCGTTTGATCAATGGTCTTTAACATGGATCGAAAAGCTAAGGGTAGGAAAGTCATATTTGAATATCGGCGCTAACTTGGCGTACATGCCAAGAAAAATAGGGTATTTAGAAGCAGATACTGGGCTATTCCGTGAATACGGATACGACGATGATGTGTATGGGGGAGTGAGTCTAGAGTTGAGCTTTTAGTTCTCTGGACGAAATTTATGGGAATGTCTTTGGTGGTGCGATGCTAATGAAAAACATCTATTCTAATCGGCCAAATGGATCGCTGGTGCTTGTTGCAACAGCTCTTGGTGTGCTCGCAGCCGCTGGTATGGGGGCCATAGGGTGGATTCCGCATCTCAATGTAATACTGTTAATTCCATTTGTGCTCGGGCTATTTGCGTTGACCGTAGTGAAGGACACGAAAAAAGTGCTTTTGGCCTGCGCGCTAATTGCGACTTCGTTAATTGGATTTTTCATGGCTATTTACAGGCCGGTAGATTTTAACTATCCGCTGGTGTGGAATCCCGGTGTGCTATTTGAGGGCGGGCAACCATTTTCGCTCTTTGTAAACATAAGCAAAGCAATGGGTGGGTACCTTGTCTTTCTGTGGTTGTGTTTTTGGAATCGAATAGCTGACGACGCAACTCGTCCCGGGATGTCGCTCTGGCGGCAGTGTATAGCTGTTGCTGCCGGGGCCGCCTCCATACTGCTGGTTGCAAACCTCTTCTTTGGTGTTGATTACCACCCAAAACTACCGAATGGATTGATCTACTTTGCAATTGTAAATCTTTTAACTGCAGCAGCTGCAGAAGAGGCTTTTTTTCGTCTCTTATTGCAATCGCAGATTGAGCGCTTTTTTAAAACAAAATGGCTAGGCGTATGCGTGTCAGCCGTTGTTTCTGCGGTCATATTTGCATTGGCCCACTCTGGTCCGGCAGAGGTTGTCTTTTGGCTGTTTCTTTTCGCTGGGGCCGTCTATGCAGCTGTTTACGCATTGACTCGAAGTATTCTCACCTGTATTTCAACGCACTTCTGCGTAAATATGGGTCATATTCTATTGCTTCAATACCCGTTGTAACTTAACGGGTCGTCTTCAATGGCTGGGGCCTTTATGGGTTATCTCAATGCGAGGGCTGGGGGCGGGACTTGGTCGAGCTTCATAAACAGCTCTTATGCGCAACACTTCGGCTTGAAGTGGTTTGGGTAAGCCAGATCGGCCCCTGCCGAATCGCTTGCGGCCATAGTGGGCGCTCGCCGTGTAATCCGTGCCGTGCCCCATAAGTGCAGCAATTTCGGTTAGCGAGTATTTAGCCGACTTAACGTTTGCCGCAAATTGATGCCTGCAGCTATAAAGTGATATTCGCGCTGAACTACCACGAAATAATCGATCGATAGTTCTGCTGAATTCTTTTCTCAGTCCTTCATAATACTCATCAAAATTTCCGGCCCTACCTTTCGGCATCATAAGACCTTGAGGTGAATCTTCTCGGGCGTAGGCGAGAGCCATCCGCACCCACAGGACATCCTCTTCAGACAGTTCGTCCAGCACCAGATGTCGATACTGCCCGTGCGCTCGGCCATTGGTTGCTTTACCATTTTTGACTCGTAAAACCGGATAGGCTGGGAACGTGTCCCCAGATCCCTCGACAAATAATGTCGCCGACTGCCATTCGCTAGGTCTCAGCCCGACCACTAGGCCGGCTTTAAAGAAGGCTAGGCATGGCCTCGACCACATCGAGCCTTTTCTGTTCATAAGATGATTGGTAATAACTTGCTCTTCGTGTTGGGTGACGTTTTTCTTCTTCTGTGACGAAGTTAATCGATGATCGAAACCCTCTTTGCTCTTGCACCCCTCGCTGAGTATCAACATCAAGCGTGATGAAGCTTGCGCGAGCCCCTTTTCTTCAAGGGTAAACACTAGGGCAGCTTTGTATTGTCGCCAAGTCTTTGGCATAAACTCTGGCTTTCTTGAAATCAGCCAATCAACTAACTCCTCAGCGTTATCGAGAGGGGAAAGATTGGTCTCGCGTGTGAATTTCCGCATTTGCTGATCAGCTACTCGACGATAGCGATCTTCAGTTGCGGAGATTCGAGTTGCATTGACTGGGCTATCTTTCATGGGCGTGACTCGCGCACTCAATTGGTTCTGGGCATCAAACAAACCACGTTGTGACCAAATGAATCAAGTCTTTTTCGGATCTAACTGCATTTTGGCGTCAGAACATACTCGATAGATAGATTGTTGGGCACGCCTGCGTCCAACTAAATGCAGCGGAGGAAAATTTTCTTTTGAAATCGTCTTGCGGCTTTGATTCAATGCCGTGAATCAATCTTTCAATGACCATTGAAGAGGCTAGCAATGAATACAGTACGATCTATCCTTGCATCGATAATCTCTGCCGCGCTATTCAGCGGCTGCGCATCGAATGCAGCATTCGATAAGAGCTCGTCCGATCCGGCGATGCTTCGGCTAGCTCAAGTTGCGGAGGATATTCAAAGAAGTTCAAATGAGCTGGCCGCCATAGAGGCGGCCAAGTATCGAGCGACATCAGGTGTTCGACTGCAGGAAATTGATGTTGAGTTGCTTCCAAATCTTGAAAAGGTTGTATCGCTCGGCGCTTCTTGGAACGGCCCAATGGACAAGCTGCTAAACAAACTAAGTCACTTGGCTGGGCTTAATGCGCCGCGCTATCTCAATGTAAAACCGTCGGGCGATGTTATCGTGAACGTAAACACCGATTATCGCCGAATAATAGACATCCTGGAGGATGTTGGCTCACAGTCCGGGCAAAGAGCGGTAATTACACTAAAGGCTCGCGAGCGAGTTCTTATCGTCGAATACAAAACTTTTTAAAGGGGGGGACTATGCGGGTCACACTCTCGACATTAAGTCTTTTAATCGCTGCAGTTTTGGTTGCACCGCACGTTATCGCGGAGCCAAAAATAGGGGTGTCGCAAAAGAACCTCTCTAAAGATCATCGTGAAGCGGCAGAGCTGAAAGAAAAAATAGAAAATGAAAGCCCTCTTGCTGAAAAAAGCAATGAGCCGATTCCACAGAGGCTTAAGGAGCTTCATGAGGTAACAGCTAAAACAGAATATGAAAAGGAGCAGGCTAAAGTCGCAGAGCTACGTCTGGATGCAATACGAGTCAGCGCTTTTTCGTGGGGTGCGCAAGAAGGCATGTTTTGGCGGTACGCGATTATCAAAAAACATCTCGACAAGAGCAGTTTGTGGCTACATTCGATAGCTGATTTCAATAGATTTTTAGTTGATGGAAAAATGCTCATGCCGGTAATTTCGAAGTCGGAGCGTATGTTCGAGCAAAATAGTGACTCCAATGTTAGAACTGTAAGCGTTTCGTACACGCTGGAAAAGCCCGCTAGGCTTGTGAGTCAGCCGCCGACGTGGAGAGACTATTTAATTCGAAGTATAGATAAACCTGTAAAACCCCACGACGCACTTTTTCCACGCTCGGAAGTTGAGCGTGTGGTTTGGATTGACGCGCTGAATCGTGGGTGGAAATCAGGTATAGAGCAAGCCAATCAAATATACGATGTGGACTTGCGTCGAATGCATGCCGATTTAGACGGTATGTATCGTTTTAGATCCTTGTTTGTTCAAAATATTGTCACACTCCCAAGCTATAAAAATTCACGATATGACGTAGTCAAGGTCGAAGACGGAAATTCAATTCACCTGAACGATGTTGTCTACGAGATTACTAAGCAATCGGAATTTTCAGAAACAACAAGGTGGGAGCCGATTTTTTCTGCTCCAGAGGTTAACTAGTCATGGATTTGATTTGGGAGGATGAGGACCCCGTTCATATTACAAGAGCGAAATTCGACAGTTTTTTGATGTGGTGTTCGCAGAATGGCGCGAACGATATTTTTGTTGAAGCTGGCGAGAGACTTGCAATTAAAAAAGATGGGGAAGTTAAGTTTGTAGGGAAGCGTCCAATACGATACAGCGAAATAATTGATGTTCTAAAAGAGGTATTTCAACCCGGAATCGATAGCCTGCTTCGGAGCGGAACTGATGTCGATACAAATTATGCGGTCTTGCGGCATGATGATTCTAAATTATCTTACCGGGTAAACGTGACGCCTACTCTCCCTGGGTCATTCGAGGATGCCGGGCTTCAGGCTACTTTTCGCACGATTGCAAGCCTGCCTCCCACGTGGGAAGAGCTCGGAGTAGAGCCTGAACTAATGCAGTTGTGTTCTCGCTCCATGGGCTTGGTATTGCTTGTCGGACCAACTGGTTCTGGTAAAACGACATTAATTGCATCCTTTTTGCGATATATAATCGAAACGCAACGAAAGCAAATACTCACATATGAGGATCCAGCCGAGTACAACTTGAAGGCAATTAAAAACAGAAAATCACTTGTTACCCAATGCGAGGTTCATAAGCATGTTAAAGACTGGAGTCGTGCCGTCCGTAATTCGTTGCGACGCGCTCCGGACGTAATGCTGTACGGAGAACTTAGGGATCTTCAAACGATCAGGGCTGGATTGCTCGCTAGTGAAACTGGACATCTTGTATTCGCTACTGCCCACACAAGTGGCGTGCCAACCACATTTTCGCGCCTGGTAGAAGGCGCTACTGGTGATGAGGCGCGCGGCATTACTGCAAAATTAATTGAGTCGACCCAGGCAATTGTATTTCAGAACTTAGTTCAAAGAAGAGGTGGTGGTCGAATCGCGCTTCGCAGTTATCTTGTGTTTACCGATTCAATTCGACGGCAAATGCAGGCAGCTCTTTTAAAAGAGGGTGATCTAACAAACTTAATGCGAGATCTGCTTAATAAAAGCGGAAAAACTATTATGGCCGACGCGAAACAAAAGTTTTCCGAGGGGCTGATTGATATAGAAGATTACATCATGGTCATCAATCAAAATGGTGAAATTTACGATACGGAAATAATTCCGACAGTCATTCGGGATCTATTTAGTAGGAGTGTGTTAACTAAGTCAGAGGCCGATGAGTGGATGGACAGCTATAGAGTACTGGAGAGTGAAATCGCATGATCTTTGAAAGTGATAAGTTGCGTGATTACAGATCTAATGATACACAAATTCGATATTCGGGGCTTATGCCGCGGCTTGGTTTATTTGTGGCCTCAATCGATGCTAGGGCGGCAATTCCTCTGTTTTTTGTATTCTTTCATCTTCGTCTGTCAACATTTTTATTTCTATTGGGAACGATGGCATTCTTCGGGGTGTTGGAATTCTTTGGGCTACCGATTTCGATAGCATTTCGCCGGTTGCGTCAAAAAATTGCTGGACGCCATCGATATGTTCAAAAGACATTAACTCGCCGCAGGAGAATGATCCATGGCTGATACGAATAACATACTTAAGGTTGTGGTAGATAATGGTTATGCACAGCAGAAAATTGCTTATTACACGAAGGATGGCGGCGTCAATAGAATTGTCACGATGTGTTTGCCATCTCGAGCACAAATAGGTTCGATTACTTTCTCTGTGGATGGTCAGGCGCTTAATTGTTATACGGTAAATGGGACTCAGTGGACGGTTGGCGAAAATCTTCCGGATGCAGAATCCATTCGCGGGGTTAAGTACGCCTATAGTGATCTGAATACCGTTTTAGTAAACAATAGCTTAATCTGTGCTGGTTTCGCTGGCAGTCAAGTGTGCCTTGGGACTAGCTTACCCTACAGTCACTGGATGACGCCAGCAGGCCCCAATAAAGAGCTAATTGGCAAAGTTAAGGCGGCCCTGCAAACCAACTGCATTCACCACGGCGGTCAGAGCGTTGCAAAGATTGTAACCCATAACGTCTATATGGAATCCGTTGCGGCAGCAATTGATTATATGCTGGCAGATGAAGATGGATCGGTGCGACATAAAATTCAAGGTGGAATTGCGATTGTCGATATCGGCGGAAACACGACGGATATTTCAGTAATGGAAGGGCCAAACTCAATTAATGGTAAGCGAAGCGGGTCAGAGCAAATCGGTGTAATTGACGTTCGAAATGACCTCGAGGGAATCCTGCAGGAAAAGTTCCGTTTAGAGAAGATTTCAGATTCGTTGCTTGATAACGCAATTAGAACCAAGACAATAAAGCTATTTGGGGAAATACATGATATTGAGCCAGAAGTCGCAGCTGCAAAACAAAACACGAGCAAAAAGATTATCTCTCGTGTGGAGGAAAAAGTTGGAGACGCGGCTGATCTGGACAAGGTAATCTTTGTTGGTGGTGGAGCGGCTGCCTTGAAAGACGTCATTTCAAATTATAAGCACGGCTTTGTTCCCGATTTTCCAGAATTCGCCAACGCGCGCGGAATGCTTAAACATATGACATTTATAAGCAAGGAATAACTCATGGCTGAAGAGGTTGGGCACCGTCTCTTTATTGAATTAACAAGCGGGTCCAACCTAATGCTTGAAGCCATGAGTTATTTAAACAGCAATAAAGATGCTCCAAAGCGCCAACAAGAGCTTTTCAGATGCTTTGTTTCGGTTGGATGTGTTGTTGATGATTTTTCGGTGTTGCGTAGAGAGCCCATTGAAGAGATAGAGGGTGCAATAAGTACAATCGAAAAAAGTCAATTTTCTGATAGGTTTTTGTATCGATTTCGTATTCATCAAGACCATGGCGATGGTGTTATGCCAGGCTTTACAAATCGATACACCCGATTGCCTAAGCCTGATAAGAGGCTTTTTGTAACCAGGATGTTCCTACTGGGGTTTTGGTTTTTTACACGCTTTAACTCTCAGTTTGAAAGAATTACTCCAATCGCTATCGAGCCTCCCTTAGATGCCATGCAGTCGAAGGGAGAATCAGCTCGCGAATTGGATCGCCCAACAGTGATGCAAATTAATCAAGATGCAGCAGACCTTTTTGGAGGATTAGATATATGTTTTTAAAAACCCGCGTGATGCCTATAGCGATTACTCAGTGCGCAGTTTTCTTTTTGATGGCTGGAATAAACATGTCGGCTTCGGCTGTATTAGTTATCGATTATCAGGGGTTAGACAAGGAAAAAGCTCGTCATGCGCTATCTCGACAGAAGGTTTCCCCAGAAGGCTATCAAGCAATATCCGATAAGGCCTGGGGTGGCGTTCAAGAGCTTGGACAAGGTAGGGCTGCAATAATATCGTCCTTTGGTGCAGAGCAACCGCTTTCTGACGGCCTCTCATTGATTATCCCCGAAGGTTGGATTGCATATGTAGATGAGGATAGCTCTCTTCCTTCGGCGATATCATGGGATGCAAAAGGGATCCCTTGGACTAAGGCGCTCGGCGATATAGGTACAAATAACGGTCTTAGATTCATTATCGATTGGGATCAGAATGTCGTTCAGGTATTTGGAGAGCGCGGCTATAAGAAGCCAGATGTTACCGATGCGGTTGAAGTTGTAGACCCTAAGACCGGTAAAACATTCCTTATATATCCGGGTCGTGATGGAAAACCTGCCGGAAATATCGTTCATAAAGATAAAACGTACCCAATTAAGATTCGGGACTAGTCACATGTTTGGCTCAGAATATCCGGTTGGCGTGACTATCTTACGGATAGTAGCTTTGTCCGCCAGTCTGTTTATTGGTTTTATTATCCTTTTGGAGTCCCAGTTCAACGCTGTCAACCGACGAACAGCGTTGATCAGCGCGGCGCAGGGTGGGGAAACTAGAGCATTCTTTGGGCATTCAGTCGCTTTTATTTTGAATTTATTATTTCTTTGGGTTATTCAAGTGACGCTTGTCACATTGGCGACCAAACTATTTGGGTGGGAGTTAAACAAGCTAGCGACTTCAAAGGGATATATTTGGGTCACGGTTACAATGTGCTTTCCGTTAATCATCTACACTCTTCTTGGTAGGCGGATGGGATTCAGGTCCAGCATCAAGATAAGCTAGACGTACTCTTTACCATGGAAGGAATCATTCTCAATATGATTTGGGTTGCAAGGTAGTGGTACTCCATGGTGCTATCAGCTTTGGTTTTTGGCTTGCATCTAACCCCGACATACAAAGCGCCACGTTGTAACTAAGGATGTTTCCTTCTGTAACTGGATTGCGATGTTAAGTGCTCGTCTTAAATTTGCGTTATACCTAGAGGGTGATACGATAGAGGTGAATGTGAGTATGCGCCACTAATTGAGGGGAACGTCATGGCTTTTGGAGATGTTGATAGATTTAGGTGCTTAGAGCCGGACAGGATAATTTTTTGGGTTAACGAGTGGGATGATAATGGATTGCTCAGTTGGGCAATCCTGCAGTCATTGCTATTCGTTGTAGTATTTCTAATCCCATTTGTATATCTACATTTGTTGACTTTGAGGTTTCTCACAAACAAACAGTTTAGAGAAGCCCTTCAGCCAATGCCTGCTTTTACATTCCTGGTTGGTATTTTTATCGCTATCGTAATCGCCAATGACTTTTTTTTCACTTGTTTATTTGCATCGCCGATATGGGCAGCTGTTTACATCTATGCGGGAGTTGATACTGCAGTAGATATTGAAATGTTTATTAGTAATTTTCGGGCAACAGGAATTTTAAGTGGTGTTTGGAGTAATTAGCGCTAGGCGAATCAAGCAATAACTGCATCGTGCTGATTACGCGCCTACCTATTTGAACGGTCCGTCGAGCAGGCCAAGGCCGCTACGGCAGGCATGTGGGCGCGTGAGCACTAATGCGGGTCGTCCTGGATACCAACGTACTGCTGGCCGCACTGATTTCGTCGCACAGTCCTCCCGACATCTATCAATTAAAAGGTGAATTATGGAGTTTAAAACGATATATCAATTTGCAGCGTCTGTCCTACTCATTATTTTTTCAGCTCAGCTACGGGCTGTTGGAGAGCCAACTGCTGCCAACCCAATCACTACAGCGACCATAGGCAGTAATGGAGGGGTTATCGAATCATCAATAGGAAGCGTTTGGTTTCCTGGGGGTAGTTTTAACCAAGATACCAAAGTGAGTCTGTTTACCACGCAAGAAAAAATAATTGATGAATGGTTTAAGGACACAACTGTGATTTATAAAATTTCTAGCCGGGCACAGCGAGAGGTTAGGATAGGCTTAGGAAATTCTGTCCCTTTAGTGGATATGGTGGATTTAGAGTTAAAAGTGCCAGACGACATGCTTAAAAATTTAGCTCTAGGAGAAAAAATCGACATCTTTGCAGGGATTGAGCAGGGTGGTGAGAATCAGCCGCCGTTCACCGTCTTTGAGCTTATTGAGTCAGTTTATAATGCATCAACTAAAACGCTGCAATTTCAGTTGCCGGGAGCGGCTTTCGCTAAAAACGAATTAACTCAGGGAGAGTACCAGGCCTTAATAGTATTGGGGGTTGTTCAGGATCAAGTTCATCCCAACCAATCGTCTTCCAGGGTAATCCATGCGGTAAGTGCTTGTACCTGTTGATGCTATGCAGCCAAGCGGCAGTGTTGTGATTTCAGCGGTAACGCAAGGTGAGCTACTTTATGGTGTCGCTCGCAAAGGACATCCCGTGTCGCTCACACAGGTTGTTCATGCTTTCCTGCTCCATGTGGAGGTATTACCTTGGGATGAGCAGACCGCTAGGGTCTATGGTGACTTGCGAGCCGCTTGCGCTAACACCGGCATAACCTTGAGCGCGCTTGACATGATGATTGCTGCGCATGCCGTTGCGAGCCAAAGCACGCTAGTCACTCATGATCGAGCATTCTCTCGAATAGCTGAGAGCGGGTTCGTCATAGACGATTGGATAACTCCCCTCTAGTTAATCATTTCATCGG
>JACCDR011235685.1_pt1 | contig 38619 bp, 56 predicted proteins | sample 7446431 | NCBI WGS metagenome assembly JACCDR01 (sample SAMN15323443, study PRJNA562643) | freshwater metagenome | isolation source: river surface water | place: USA:Blue River Watershed | collected 2017-08-17 | reverse complement strand
GGCGCTGTCGGTGGCGGCGGCGCTGGCCTGCTCTGCCCGCTCTGCGGCGTCGGCGGTGTCGTTGTCTGCGGCGGCGGCGCGGGCGGCGTCGGCGTGCGCGGCGGCGGTGTCGTGATTCGTCATCGATTCGTCTCCTGTCTGTGGCCTCGGCGTCTGCCGGGGCGACTCGCGCGGGGCGATTCGCCCCGCCCCCCGACTCTAGCATGAGTCGCGCCGCCGCGCAATATGGCAGCTTTGCAACATTGTTGCCGCAGCGCAACAGGGCGCCGGGGTCCCCCCGCCATATCCGGCGAAGTCGCATCGGCGCTCTTTTTCATACCCACCTCCTATGACTCACCACGTGTCACCGTGCCTTTCTCTTCTCTTTCCACCGTCTCCCAATTTCTCTTTCTCACTATACCCCTATATATCTTTTTCTCCCCCTCACCCCATGATTCCCTCTGACTCACCTCTACCCCGAAGCACAGTACCACTTGACACACTTTTTTCTATGTGCTACTCTGCGCTTATGGACACTGATTCGCTATATATCGTTCGGGTATCGCCCGGTAAAGAGGGGGCCGTTTCCGCTTCCCCCCACGGTTATGCGTGTTATTTCCCGACTGTCACCACTCGCGTCTTCAATCGCCGTTTCCGGGTTTGGAGGCCCGTAACTCGCCCCCTCCTCCCCGGTTATCTTTTCGTCGACACCACTGACCTCCGCCCCTTCCTCGACTTTCCCCAGTCGCACGTTTTCGGCCCCCTCCGTAACGCCGATCGCTCCTTCGCCCAGATTTCCCGTAAGGAAGTCAACGCTCTCCGTGCAATGGAAGACTCGCCCTTCCGCAAAGGTGACAGGGTTAGAGCGCAAAACGGAACTGCCTTCGACGATTTTATCGGCGTCATCAAGCGCCTCGAAGGACTCACGAAAATCGTGGTGGACTTGTCCCTTTTCGGGCGTCCCTGCGAAGTAACATTCCAGCCGCACCAGTTGGCAGCGGCTTAATGCGATCGGCCTAGTTTGATCGCGTTGATCCTAGTTTGTGGGGGACCACTCAAGTTTGAGTAGGTCACTGCCGCGATAGGGTCGGTACAAACCGCCAGAAAGGAGGCGGAGTCTTAATCATGTCGCACCCCGCCTCGATCTTTGAACAGTTCCCCCGGCTTCTCGATGAGATGTTCGTCGCCTCGTACGACTTTGAACATTGCTGGACGAAGATGAACCCCCAAGGGTCCTACGAGGACCTTGATGTCGCGGCGGCACTGATCGCCACGCAAGGGAACGTTGGTGCCACGGCGAAACTTTTGGGCCGGTCCCGCCGTTCGGTCATGGGTTACGTGCACCGGAACCTGCAGCTGAAAGACCTGCAGGAGGACCTGATGGAAGAATTCCTCGACGTGATCGAAGATCGCCACAAGACGGCGGCGCTGAATGGCGATCTGGCCACGCAGCGGTTCTTCCTGACGACCCTCGGAAAGAATCGGGGGTACACCTCGCGCTCTGAAGTCACCGGGAAAGACGGCGAAGCGATGGAGCAGACCATCAAGGTCACTGCAGACATGCCCGACGAGTTTTTGGAAAGACTGCTGCAGGCGGCGGACGGCGGGTCGTGAATTACCGGCCCGACCACCTTTCGCTCAACTCGGCAGACCTGATCGCGATCGAAAGAGAATTCTGCGAAAGGTCGCTCCGGAACTATACGAAACGGGCGTGGCGGGTACTAGAGCCAAACGCCCAACTGCAATGGGGTTGGGCGCTAGACGCGGTGTCGGAACACCTAGAAGCGGTGATCAGCGGCGAAATTCCGAAGCTGCTGATCAACGTGCCGCCCGGTTGCATGAAGTCTCTGTTGAGCAGCGTCATGCTACCGTCCTACGAATGGGGGCCGATGAAAAAGCCCTTCATGCGCTACCTCGGAACGGCGCACAAGATCGACCTCGCGATCCGCGATAACGTCAAGTGCCGCCGACTGATCCAGAGCGAATGGTATCAGAAACTCTGGCCCGTCAAGTTGACGGTAGACCAGAACATGAAGACGAAGTTCGAGAACGACAAGCTAGGGTTCCGCGAGGCGATGGCCTTCACATCGCTCACGGGGTCACGGGGCGACCGAGTCATCCTAGACGACCCTCTTTCGGTCGACGGGGCAGAATCAGAGGCCGAACTCGAAGCAGTAGAGAAGACGTTCACAGAGTCGCTCCCGACGCGATTGAACGACCAGCGGAAGTCCGCGACGATCGTAATCATGCAGCGATTGCACGAGCGCGATCCCTCGGGCGTCATCATGTCAAGGGACCTCCCTTACGTGAAGCTGATCCTTCCGATGCGCTACGAATCGGACCGGAAGTGCCACACGGTCATCGGGTTCACGGACCCGAGGGAAAAAGACGGGGAATTGCTTTTCCCGGAACTGTTCCCCGAGGAGACCGTGGAAGCGCTGGAAAAGACGATGGGTGGTCCGGACAGTTACGCGGTCGCGGGCCAGTTTCAACAGCGCCCCGCGCCTCGTGGCGGTGGCATGTTCAAGGAAGAGTGGTTCAAGTACCTCGACGAGGAACCCACGAAAGGCATACGGTGGGTCCGGGGTTGGGACTTCGCAGCGTCAAAGGACAAGCGCGCAGCTTGGACAGCGGGGGCCAAAGTCGGGGTAGACAAAGACAACCGAGTGATCATCGCGGACATGCGGCGGAAACGCGGCACACCCGCTGAAGTCGAAAAACTACTACTCGACACGGCGAAGATGGACACAAGGCGCGTGAAAGGATCGATACCCAAGGACCCCGGTCAGGCAGGGATCGCACAGAAAGACTACCTGATAAAGAAGCTGATGGGCTACCGTTACACGTCCTCAGCCGAAAGCGGCAGCAAGGTTACACGAGCAGAACCACTGGCGTCCCAAGCTGAAGTGGGGAACGTATACCTCGTAAGAGGGTCGTGGAACAAGGCGTTCATCGAAGAGGCGACCACCTTCCCGAACGGTCGCTACAAGGACCAAATCGACGCTGCAAGTCGGGCCTTTATGGAACTGACGAGCAGCAGCAACTACAACCTAGACAACGTGTGAGATGGCAAGAGTATTGAAATTCCCGAAGACCGTCATGGATGGACTGCGCAATGTCGCGTCCAACTTGATGACTTCGCGTGATAAGCAATCTCACACGACGTACGAGAACGGCTATCTGACGCTGGCAGACGTTCAGGCGGCATACAAGACCGCTTGGCTGCCGCAGAAGATCGTCGATATCCCGGCGCAAGACGCTTGCAGGGCTTGGCGTGAGTGGGACGCTGAACCCCGACAGGTGCAACTGATCGCTGCCGAGGAGAAGCGACTGAACCTCCGCAAAAAGGTGGAAATGTCGCTTATTTCTGCCCGCCTTTATGGCGGGAGTGCCCTTTACATTGGGACAGGGGACGCCAACCTCCGGGAACCGCTGATTCCGGGGTCGGTGGGGAAAGGGGGACTGCGGACTTTGGTTTGCGTCCCCCGCTTCTCGATGAACCCCGGCCCGGTGGAACAGGACATCGAATCCCCGTGGTTTGGGAAACCCCAATACTGGTCATTCTCCAGTGACGCCCGGACCATCGAAGTACACCCGTCGCGGGTGGTGCTCTTTTTCGGCCATCGCATCCCTGAGACCTCGGTTCTTCCGTCGTTCCAGTGGGGAGACAGCATCCTTGAGGCGGTTCTTGACGCCATCAAGCAGTCGGATCAGACCACTGCAAACGTCTCTTCGCTCGTGTTCGAGGCGAAAGTGGACGTCCTGTCGATCCCGAACCTGATGGACGAGATTGGCGACGCAGAATACGAGCGGAAACTGACGGACCGCTTGGCGCTGGCCAACCTCCAAAAGGGCATCAACGGGATGTTCGTAAAGGACTCGGAAGAGGAATACGAACAGAAGAAGATGCAATTCACGACCCTGCCCGAGGTCATGGATCGGTTCTTCCAGAACGTTGCGGGCGCAGCCGACATCCCGATGACGCGCCTTTTCGGTATGTCGCCCGGTGGCATGAACGCTACTGGTGACAGCGACCTCAAGAACTACTATGACAAAATCTCCTCAATGCAGGAGATGGAAATCACGCCCGAAATGGCACTGCTGGATGAGGTTTTGGTTCGTTCCGCCATCGGCTACACTCCGAGAAACGTCACTTACACATGGCGTCCTCTGTGGCAGACCCCGAAAAAAGAACTTGGCGAAATATCCACTCAGATCGCGACCACGATCAAGACGATGAAGGACACCGGGATTTTCAAGCCGGAGTCGCTACTTGAAGTGGCGAAGTCGAGCCATCTGGAAAACGGCCTGATCATCGGCGCGGACAAACTGGAATTCGAAAAAGAAGAACTTCCGCCTGCCCCGGCGCTTCCCGGTGCGGCTCCGCTTTCGCCCTCCCGACCCCGGCTCGTTGCGAATGATGGAGAACTCCGTACTCTCTACGTCCGCCGTGATGTCTTGAACGCGCGTGAAATCAAGGCGTGGGCACGCAAATACGGCCTTGAAGCTGGTCTCAAGAAGGACCTCCACGTTACGATCCTGTATTCCAAGGCTCCTGTGGACTGGTTCAAAATGGGCCAAGCGTGGTCCGAGAAACTGGAGATTCCGGCTGGTGGGCCGCGCGCTATCGAGCGCTTCGGACAGATGGGTCAGCACGTCGTTCTGCGCTTTGCTGGCGAAGAACTGGCGTGGCGTCACGACATGATGATCGATCGTGGCGCAAGTCATGACTTTGATGAATACAGCCCGCACATCACCCTCTGGAAGCTTGAGGGTGAAACCGACTTGAGCGATGTCGAGCCTTATCAGGGCAAGATCGTCCTTGGACCGGAGATTTTTGAGGAGGTCGAGGAATGACCGCTCACGTGATAGAACTGGTAGATTCCGTCCCGCTTTCGGTTATCCGCAAGACCAAAGATGGTTACGTCGTTGCTACCCCGCGCGTTGCGCGCACGGGCATTCAGATTTACGGCGGCGATGAACTTGGCATCCCCGAGTTCCGTGGCAAGGTTATCCGGGTGTACCGTCCCGAAGACGAAGTGTTCAACAAGGATGCCCTGCACTCCTACGCGCACCGACCCGTTACCATCGGCCACCCGAAGGGAGGCGTGAACGCTGACAACTGGCGGGAAACTGCCGTGGGCGTCACTGGCGACGAGGTTCTCCGCGACGGGAATTTCGTTCGTGTCCCTATGACTGTAATGGATGGCGAAGCCGTGAAGGCCATCGAACAGGGACTTCTGGAACTATCGATGGGCTACTCTGCGTCCATTGAACTTGCGGACGGCGTTTCACCTGAGGGGGAACCCTACGACGCGGTGCAGCGCTCAATGCGAATGAACCATCTTGCGATTGTTCCCCGCGCAAGGGGTGGTTCGAACCTTCGGATCGGGGATTATCAAGAGGAAACAACCATGGCTGACGCCATCAAAACGCGGACGGTTCTGGTGGACGGTCTGCCTGTCGAAACCACCGACGCCGGGGCGATCGTTATCGAACGCCTCCAGTCCGAAGTCAAGGCCCTGAAAGACGCGGCCTCGACCACGGCGACCGAAACCTCCAAGACGCTGGCCGTCAAGGACGCCAAGATCGCTGATCTGGAAACCAAGGTCGTTTCCGATGAGGCGTTCGAGAAGCGCGTGAACGACCGGATTGCGCTCCTGACCACGGCGAAGGCCCTCGCGCCCTCGCTCAAGTTCGACGGTCTCGACGAGGCTTCGATCTACCGCAACGTCGTCTCGGCTCTTTACGGCGATTCTGCCGTCACGGGCAAGGACGACCACTACGTCAAGGCGCGGTTTGACATCGCCGCCGACGACGCCGCCAAGGGCAAGAAGACCGACCCCATGCGGGGCTTCTTCCGGCCCGGTGCCTCCGTTGTCGACGCCTCGGGCGCGACGGCGGGCGACAAAGCCTACCAGAAGATGGTGGGTGACCTGCAAACTGCGTACAAGGGGGAATGATCCATGCCCGCGCTGCAAACCAACTACGACGACAAACTCCCCGTCGCTTTCGAGGGCATGGTCGTCAACACTGAACCGCACGTGATCATCAGCCGTGAAGTTCAGACCGCCGCCATCGGCTTCGGCAAGGCTGTGAAGCAAGGGACCGCCGATCGGCAGGTCCAAGCTGCAACCGCCGCTGCTGACGTTTTCCGTGGCATCACGGTGCGCGACCAGTCCACGCGCCTGAACGGCTCGACCGCCGATCAGGTTCCCGTGGGCGATACCATCGCCATCATGGTGCAGGGCGTCGTCTGGGTTCGCGCCGTTGAACCCGTCGTTGCCGGCGCTGCTGCTTTCATGCAAGTGGCGGGTGGCCTCGGCCAGTTTTCGGACATCTCGACGTCCAACTTGGCCATTCCTCGGGCGATTTTCGACTCCAGCGGTGCTGCGGGCGAACTCGTCAAACTCCGCATCGGTGACTAAGGAGATATCGCCGTGAACCTGCCTCTGACCAATGCGGCCTTTATGGACGCGCTTCAGGCGAACTTCGAATTCGCCGTGAAGGAACTGACCCACCTCGAACCCCAGCTTTACGAAGTGAAGTATCCGGACCTCGACTATGCGTCGATGATCCCGGTCGACACTTCCGCTGGGGAATGGGTGAAGACCGTTACCTACCGCTCGATCGATGGCGTTGGCCGCGCGGAATGGATCAACGGGAACGCGATGGACATCCCGGTCGTCGGGATCGCCATGGACCAACTCGAAACCACCGTCCACATGGCGGGCATCGGGATGGACTGGGGCCTTGAAGAGGTGAACCAAGCGCGGATGCTCGGCATCTCGCTTGACGCCGAAAAGGGCCGGATGGCGCGTCGTGCTTACGAACAGCTGTGCTACGACGTCGCCTTCACTGGCGACTCGCTGAAGGGCTTCCAGGGCCTCTTCGGGTACACGGGTGTTCCCGCTGCGAACGTCGCGGCTGACGGCACGGGTTCCTCGACCCTGTGGTCCAACAAGACGGGCGACCAGATCAGCCGCGACGTGAACGCGCTTCTGATCGGCCTCCACACCGCCACCAAGACCACGGAACTGGCCGACACGCTGATCCTGCCGATCGAGCGCTTCATGTCGATCAGTTCGCAGCGCCTCGGTGACAGCGACATGACCGTGATGGAATACATCAAGCGGACCAACGTCTACACTGCGATGACGGGCCGTCCCCTTGACATCCGTGGTCGTCGCGGCATGCTCACCATCGGCGCGGGTTCGACTGCGCGGATGATCGCCTACCGGAAGTCGCCGGAAGTGCTGAAGATGCACATCCCCATGCCCCATCGGTTCCTCCCGATGCAGCAGACGGGCCTCCGTTTCGTCGTTCCGGGCATCTTCCGCCTCGGCGGTCTCGATGTTCGCCTGCCCAAGGCGATCACCTACGGCGACGGCATCTAATCCTCCCAAGGTGATTCTGTCGCTGTGTGGAGGAGGGGGACCCCCCGTTCCCTCTCCTCCATCCACTCAACCCCCGACAAAAGGATACCGAAATGGCCGGGAAAGTCATTCTCAAGAACAACACCGTGGGCGACATCGCAGTTTTTGCCGATGCCCTCGTGCTTGCCCGTCAGACCCTCGAAATGGACGCTGACGACTTCGCAGCCCGCAAGGAAGTGATCGCGAAAAACCCCTCGATCAAGCACTACTTCGACACGAACCGGATCACCGTCGAGCAGGACGATCTTGCTGCCGAGGCCGAAGCCGCCGCGAAGGACGCCGAAGAAGCAGCCGCCAAAGCGAAGGCTGAGGCCGATGCCAAAGCCAAGGAAGAAGCCGACGCCAAGGCGAAGGCTGCCACCGAGCAGAAGGCCGGGAAGTAAGACATGGCACTCGATGTCACAGTGGGCGGTTCGAACGCTCAAGCCTATGGCGATTTGACGGCGTTTGCCGCCTACTGTGACACCGTGGGCTACAGCCTCGTATCCTACAGCAACGAGCTTCAAGAAGAAGCGTCTGTTCGCGGTTGTTCTTGGCTCGATGCGTTCTATCAGCGCCGTTGGCCGGGTACGCGGAAGAACGGTCGTTCGCAGGCTCGTGCGTGGCCTCGCACCGGGGCGATCGACGCTGAGGGTGTTTCGATCGACGACGCTACGATCCCGCCCGAGGTTCTCAAGGCGTCCTTCGAAGCTACGTACTACGAACTGGTGAACCCCTACAAACTCAGCCCCATGATGATTCCGAACCAGCAAAAGGTTCTTACGGGGGCCGAGGGTCTATCTTGGTCGGTGATCCGGCGCAGCGCTCGCAAAGAGGATAACCTGCCCGTCCTTACGGTTGTTGACCGTCTTCTTTCGACGATCGTTCCCCTTTCGAACTACCGCTGGTACAAGAGCGTGTGATGGCCGAAGATTGGGACGCCGTTGTTGCCGACGTTGTGCAAGCCCTTGAAGACGTGGGCTTCAACGTTACGTTGCAAAAACCGGGTGCAAAAACTGGGCCTGCCTCTGCGCCTGTGATTGGCGCTCCTACGTCTTTTACTGTTCGTGTAATTCAGCGCATGCGCGACGAACGGAACCAAGACGGAACACTCACGGGCCGCATGATGGTCACATTTTTCATGGCTCCCACTGTTCAACCCGAGCGCCTCGACAAAATTGTGACGCCCGATGGGCTTTCCTACACGGTTGAGACGGTCAAAAAGGCCGCTCCCGGTGGCGTCACCCTCTATTACCGCGCGATGTGCCTATCGTGAAGATCAACTCGGTCCAGAAAGCGCTCAAAGCGCATTTTGACACGCTTCCCAAGCCGGGTGGCGGTTTTTACGTTTTCAACTGGCCAAACCAAGAATACGATGGCTCCCCGAGTTACATCGACATTGACGTCAATTTCACTGCCTCGTCCTCGGACGATCTTGGCGGCAAAGATGTCCACCACACGGGCTTTGTTACGTTTGTGGCGGTTGTACCTGCGAACGTGTCCACAGAGCAGGCGTTTGAGATGTTTGATGCGGTGTCTACCCGCGCCGTTAAAGGACTGCGTATCCCCGTCGAAGATGGCCACGTGCTATTCGATGGAAACGTGGAGATGGTGGCCTCGGGCTACCAGACCGACTCGGACTGGCGTCTGCCTTTCCAGATAACCTTCATGACGTCGTAAGGAGCAGTCATGCCTGCAATCACGCCAACTCTCATGACCGGAAGTGGGCAGCGCCTCGTCACTGAGGTAACGCTGGGCGCTTCGGGTAACACCCTCACCTACAAACCGGGTCAGGGCCAAATCCTGATTCTCCGCAACCCGACTGCTGGCGTTCTTTCGCCCGTCATTGATGGCAACGGTGGGACCACGGTTGAAAAGCCCGGTCTCGGCGTTATCTCGGTGGCTTCGGGCTACCCGGCATTCGCCATCGCTGTCGGCGCTGTTCGCGCAATCCCCCTCGACACGATTTCGGATTACCTGCAAGGGGTGGTCGATATCACGGCGGGAACGGGTCTCGTCGCCAGCCTTCTGGAGTTCTACTGATGGCCAAGATCACGAACAAGACGCCGCGTGATATCACGCTTCCGTCGAACCACGTCGTTCCGGCGCGTGGTTCCATCGACGGACTTCCGAACTCGACCCTCCTTACGGGGGATAATGAGGTCAAGGTCCGCACCCTCGTTTACGCGGGGGACATCGAAATCGAACTCGACGCCGAGAAGGTAGCCGAGGGCGATCCCGTGCCTGTGGTTCCTTCCGCGACCAAGCACAACCTGCCGCTCGTGGATGGTCCTGAGGACCCCGCGCCGAAGAAAACCGCCAAGTAACGAAAGGGCTGAAAAATGGCCGCAGCATTCTCCTACATCGGCGCAGTCATCGGCTGCGTTGCTTCTTCTCCCGCCACGGTCGACCAAGCGGGCTTTGCCGCCCTGTCTTACACCACGATCGGCAAGATCGTGTCGTGGGGCGCGGTTGGCGACCAGTCCGAGGACATCGCCATCCCCCTTCTCGATGGCCGTGTCGAACACGTCAACGGTTCCAAGGACGGTGGTGAAATCCCTTTCACCCTCCGCTTCGATACTGACGCGGGCCAGACGATCCTCGTCAACAACTCGAACAACAACACGGACGTGTCGTTTCGGATCACCGATCCCAACGGCAAGATCGCCTATTTCTTCGGGCGTGTCGCCAACGTTCGTGACCAAGAACGCAGCAACTCGAACTTCATGGGCCTCACGGGCGTCGTTCGGGTCAACAGCGCGACCATCCGCGTGTAACGGCGGGTCCGAAAGGACCTCCCACGCGGTGGGCCGGGGCGTTTGTCGGGTGGCGCTCCGGCCCTTCTATACACCCGAAAACCCCGAACTCAAGGACTATCCCGATGGACTTCTCGAAATTCGACGCACGTTCCGCTGCGTCCAAGCCGTTTGATCTGCACTTGCGTCATCCGGCCACCAACACCCTCCTCTACAACGACGCTGAGCAGAAAGAACCGTGCATCGTGATGGTGTACGGCATTGAAAGCCCGCAGATTCAGAAGCAGCTTGCTGCCTTGCAGCGTGCGGCGATGACTGCCGGGGACGGCGTTCGGCAGTCGAACGAAGAACTTCATGACGCGGCTGTCCAGATGGCCAAGGTGTTCATCGCGGGCTTCAAGAACATGTACCGCACGGTTGACGGCGAAGAACGCCCGATGAACGTCTCCGACGCTGAGTGGTTCTTGAACTTGCAGATGCTCAACGGGAACCGGAACGAACGTTCCTTCGTCGAACAGGTCACGAACTGCGCTAACAAGCGCGCGAACTATCTGGGAAAAAGCTAACCACTCTCATCCTTGCTGCGGGGCAAATGGGCTTCTCTGAGGCCAAGCCCCGCACTTGGAGCCTCACCCGGTCAGAGCAGGCGAAGCTTGAGAGAGAACCGCTGGACGTAGTTGAAGTCGGGGAAGGTTTTTATCTCCTCCGGTTGCTTTTCGACATGGGGCCTACGGTTCTCGTTCCCGATTTCGGCCTGCAAAGCGCCTCTTGGGAGCGGGTCCACGCCTTCAAAGAGTCAATCGACCGGGATTGGGAGTGGTGGGAACTAAAAGCCCTGAGGCTGATGTCAATAGCTTACACCCAAGGGTTCCGAGAGGGGGAGGAGCCTCTTTCGGTACAACCCTCACAAGTTCCCGGATGGGCAGATGGCAAGGCGTTCAAATTCTAACTTCTTCAAGCAGCTAGACGCTTGGGGACGCAAGAAGAAAGAGCAGCGCGAGTTCATAGCACGGGAACTTCTGCTTCGTATGGGCAATCGTGCACAAACCCCTCAATTCGGTGTTCGGTGGACGGGCGGAAGGTACGAAGAAGGCAAGATACCCATCGACAGCCTTCGAATGATCAAATCATTCACTGTCGCGATAAACTTCCGGATTGTTGCAAGAGGCCGTGATGCCCACGTGAAAGCAGCCGGGATCGTTCAGCCCTCCGATCGTTTCCAGTTTTGGTGGGCTACCCCTTACGCCAAGCGCATCGAGTTCGGGTTTAGCGGGCAAGACTCGCTAGGACGCCGTTACAATCAAAAGGGCCGTTTCTGGGCCACCATGACTTACAACTCATGGGGGTCCATCAAGAGACAGGTCCTTAGGGACTCAGAAAATGCCTGACTTTGCCGACCTGATCTTCACCGTGGACGTCTCTGACCTCGCAAAGTCGGAGAAGTTTATCGAGAATGTTATTCGGTCGGCCAAGAAACTTGGCATCACGGTTGAGCAGTCTGCCCGCCAGTCAGAACAAGCAGCGCAGAAGACTACCAAGTCCCAACGAGCAATTGAGGCTCAAACCAAGAAGACTGCTGCCGAGACAGCGCGTGCTGCCAAGGCCACGGAAGCGGCGCTCAAGGCTCAAGCCCGTGAGCAGGAAGCTACCACCCGCAAAACTATTGCTGCAGCAAAGAAAGAGGTGGCTGAAAAGGACCGGCAGGCTCGGGCCTACCGTAACCTGAAGGCCCAAATTGACCCGACTTACCACGCTGAATTGCGCTACGCTGAGGCCGTTGAAAAAGTAAACGCTGCGCTTTCGCAGGGCCTCATCACCCAAGCCGAGTCCATCCGTATGTTGGCGCTGGTAGAAGCGCAAACGATCGGCGCTGGCGAAGCAAACAACATCCTCACGAACAACCTCACCCGGTTTGGTTTGACCTCGCGTCAAGCCCGTGGCAACGTGCAGCAATTGTCCTATCAGGTTCAGGACTTGTTCATCACGTTGCAAGCAGGCCAACCCCTGATGGTCATCTTGGCTCAACAAGGTTCTCAGATCGCGTCTATTTTCGGCCCCAAAGGCGCAATCGCCGGTATGGCTCTTTCGCTTGGTGCTTTGTTGGGCACCACGCTCACTTCTATGCTGAGTTCCAACGCGGAGGAAGCGCGCAGTACCGAGGAAGTTTACGGTGACCTTGCGTCCACCTTCCGCGAGACCCAAGAAATCTCCGACGTCCTCGCCGCCAGCTTGAAAAATCAAAGCGCTGGCCTGAACTCAATGACTGAGGAAGCGATGGCTCTCCTCGGCGTGATGGAGAGCATTGGCCGCACTTCCGCGTCGGCTCAACTTCGTGACGCACTCGAAAACTTTGGCGGGCGAAACCTGCAGGAGACCCTGCGGGACTACGCTGCCGCACGAGGACCCACCGAGGTTATAGCAGGTTTTCGCGGGGAGCCTGTTCCTGATTATATCCGTCAGCGGATGTCTGACCCGTATTTTGACCAAGAGGTTGACTTTGGCCTCAACTTCGAACAATTGGTCCAAATGCAGACCATTCTGTCGAATATATCCGGCCAAACCGCCCCGGAAGTGGCGCAGTCTTTCGCGCAGGCCACGGTCGAGTTGGAACGTCAGGGCCTTCTGACAGAGCAAGTCTCTATCGAGTTGAACAAGATCGCCCAGAACATGGGCATCGTTGGCATCCTTGCAGACAACCAGAATAACAAGCAGCTGCAGGCTTGGAACCAGTATTATCAGTCCCGTGTCGCTGGTCTTCAATACCTCGTCAACGAAGAGGCGCGTCAGCACGCTGCTTATCTGCAGTATTATCAGTCACGCATTCAGGGCGCACAGTTCCTCGCTAATCAACAGGCGATGGCGGACGCCGCTGCGCTTGCTGGATGGAACCAGTATTATCAGTCGCGTGTTCAGGGCGATCAGTTTCTTGCCAACCAGAGAGCAGCGCACGACGCGGCGGCATTGGCCGGGTGGCAGCAGTACTACCAATCCCGCGTAACGGGACAGGCTTACTTGCAGGCCACTCTTGAAGCCGAAACGGCTGCTCTCGTCGAGCAGTATTCCCTTATGGCTCAAACCCGTGGCGAATCTGATACTTCTACTCGCGCGGGAGAGGCGATGCTTGAGACTTATCAGTCTCAGCTGGCCATTCTAGAGGCTATCCGTGAATACGGCGCTGACAGCGTGCAAGTGACTGAACTTCGCGTGCAAGCGGAATTGAAGTCTCTTGACGCCACGTTGGCCCTGATGGACATCGCGCCCTCGCTTAAAGAGCAAATCCGCGAAATGGCGGAAGAGGCCATCCGGCTTGCGAACTCCTCGGGCGATGCAGTCGGAACATTTGGCGAGTTGTCTTCGGCTGCCGCTGTCGTGTATGGGCACATCAACGATGCCAGCACGGCGATGCAAGTTTTGGCCTCGATGGAACCCGCAGACGGTTGGCTTTCGGGTGCGATTGCTGCGGCTTCTACTCTGGCTGGTAATCTGTGGTCTGCGGCTCAGGCCAATGCTACGATTGCAAATCAGAACTACAACCAGCGTATGGCCAACGCTTACGGTCTTTACGCCCGTACTCGCGAACTTGCTCCCGAGTTCCCGACGACCCCCGAATTTGGTGGGCCTCAACCGCCCAACCGCCCACCCATGCTCGGAGAACCCGAGTTGCCCGATACTGGCGGAGGTAATGGCGGGGGCGGCGGTGAGCCTGAGCAATCCGATTACGACAAGGTAATCGAGAACCTCAAACAAGAGATTGAACTTATCGGGCTGTCGACCCAAGCCCGTCGCTTGCAGCAAGAGTTGCAACGGGCTGGCGTCACAATCAACTCCGAGGAAGGCCAGTCTATCGCTGAACTCGTTGAGAAAATGTACGCCTTGGAGGAGGCCGAGGAGGCTACGCTTGAGGCGCGTCAGCGTATGGAAAACTTCTTCAGCGATCTAGGCGGCGCTCTTTCGGACGTGGTTGTGAGGGGCGAAAGCGCACGGGATGCTCTTGCCAACGTGTGGAAGAACATGGCCAGCGACTTGCTGCAGTCGGGTCTCCAAGAGGCGCTCATGGCTGTTTTCGCACCTGAGGGCAGCACCGGGGGCATTTTTTCCACGATCATGTCTATCTTCTCTCCCGTTGCGGCTCCTTCCACAGGCCCTGTCGAAAGCTTTGACGGCGGCGGCATGACGAAATCCGGTCCTCGGTCGGGCGGCGTTGATGGCAAAGGCGGCTATTATGCCATCGTTCACCCCAACGAGAAGATCACTGACCTCACCAAGAACCCCTCGTTCTCTGAGACCACGCCGACCGTAGGCGTTCAATCAACCACGTCTGACAAAATGGATATCAATATCAGCCTTGAGGGGGCCAACGGGGACGAGACGATCCGCTCCATCACTTACGAGGCCATCGCCCGTGCTTTGACCGAACAAGAAAAAAGCTTCAAACGGCGCGTGAAGATGGCCGTATCTGATCCCTTCGGAGCCTGACCATGGCCGCTTTGACTTCCCCCCTCGATTTGGCAACGTTCTTCTCCAACATCGCGCATGTGGACTGGACGTTGGACTTTGATGACGTGTCGACTGCAGTTGAAACTCGCGGCGGCAAACCCATCAAAATCTCCAACGGCGACCCCCTCTGGTTCGGCACCTTTACGGTTAAGCCGCTTCTTCACCAGTACGTTGACACTGTACTGGCCAAAATCCGGCTTTTGAAGCGCCCCGACATGCGCTTCATGATCCGCACGCCCTATCGCCTTGGAACCATCGCTGATCCTAGCGGCGCTTCGTGGGTCGGTTTTACGCCCAACGTCACGAGCGTCGAGGCGAACAAGCGTGAAATCAACCTGAACGGTCTCCCGGCCAACGCTGTGATAAGCGAGGGGGACTACGTAAGTTATAACTTCAACTCGCCCGTTCAGCGCGGGTTCCACCAAGTCGTTACCGGGAAAGTGGCGAACGGCTCCGGGGTAGCCACACTGGTCGAAGTGAACCCCCCCATCCACGAGGGTTTCACCAGCGGCACCGTGGCATTCCGTCAAGCCTATATGCTGGCCGTGATTGTCAACGAGAACACATCCCCCGCCCGTTTTCGGTCTGTCGTGGCTGATGGCATCAGCGTTGCTTGGAGGCAGTACCTCTAATGGGCTGGGACCTAGCTGCACAAACGTACTTGAACGACCGCGCCGGGTATTCGGTGCGATATGCCCTCCTCGTGTTCGCCAAGGACCAAGGGACCCTTGCAGCGGCCACTTTCGGCATCTGGAGTGGCAATCAGAACAAGCAAATGACGCTCGACGGCACATCGCGTGCTTACGTGGGTGGTCTTGGCAAATTCGAAGTCGACGACATCATCTACGCCAAGGGCTTGGAAATCCGCACTCAGGCCATTCGCGTTGCAGCGATGACCAACGAAGTACAAGATTTGGTGCGCGGACGTGTGATCGAGTTCGTGGACGCACACCTTTACATGATCCTCCTCGACCCAGCTTCCGGCTTGATCGTGTCGACAAATCGCGTGTTCAAGGGCATCGTGGATCAGGCTGACTTGGACTACCCGCCGATGTCAGGGATGCCGATGGCCAATTTTGTTCTTACGTCGTCCCTGCGGAAATTGGCACGAACCCTCGCCCTCAAGAAGTCCGACGAGTCTCAGAAGAAAGTGAGTGGTGACCGTTTTCGCCGCTATGGTTCTATTTCTGGCACCGTCCTAACGCCGTGGGTGAAAGATTGACCCGTAAACCTGACTGGCGTGAGCGCCTGATCGCTCTGATTGATGAAGTCCGCAGGACGCCCTATCAACCGGGCGTCAACGACTGTGCTATTTTCTGCGCTCGCGCCGTACAAGAAATGACGGACAGGGACATGTTCCCTGACGTGCCCAAGTACACGACTATCGAAGAAGGCGTGTCCCACCTGATGCTGATGGGCTTTGACGACCACGAAGACTTCGTTGCGGCTCACTTCATCGAAAAGCCCGTGATGGAGGCTCTTCCGGGCGACATCGCCGTCCTCCCCGGTCGCCCCAACAATTCCCTCGGTATAGTTCAGGGCGAAGCTGTGTACGCCCTTGGGACTGACGCCACAGGCCGCGCCACCATCGGTCTGGTCGATCTTTCGAAGGCTCTGAGAGTATTCTCGGTATGAAACACAAGCTACTCGGCGCTTATCTCGCCACCACGGCCATTCTTGCGCCGACAGTTGCGTCTGCTGACCCGACCACCCTTATCGTTTCCGCGATCTGGGGTTCTGCTGCTGCCGCTCCGGCCATCGGCGTTGCCCTCGTCAAGATCGGCGTCGGCCTGCTTTATTCCGCGCTTGGGGCCGCTCTGCAATCAACAACGGGAAAGCCGAAAAACGGCGGCGTCCAGACCCAGACCACCACCAATGGGGAGCAGACCCCACAGTCTTTCATTCTTGGTCGCTATCTTACAGCGGGCAACGCCGTTTGCCCTGATATGTCGCACGGGATCGGCGGCGATACGCGTTATTATACGCGAGTGATCGACGCTGGCGACGTTTGGTCTGAGGGCATCGAGTTCGCTTACGTCGACGGACGGAAGATGGAATTTGATGGGGCCACAAGCCCTGATGGCTACGGCAAGACTATCTCAGTCAACAACGACTGGAAAGACTTCATCTGGGCCAAATTCTACGATGGCACCCAGACCACCGCCGACTCAATGCTGATAGCGAAGTACGGCAGCTACCCGAACAGGCCGTGGCAAAACGACATGATTGGCCGTGGCATCCCTTACGGGATTTTCACGTTCCTCTGGCGCAATGAGCCTCAGATTTATCGCGGACAGCCGCAAATTGAACTGGTCCTGAAGGGCGTGAAACTGTACGACCCGCGAAAGGACACTACCGCTGGCGGTTCTGGGGCGCACAGGTTCAATGACAGGTCTACTTTCGAGTGGACTGAAAACCCTGTCGTCATGATCTACAACATCCTCCGTGGCATCACACTCCCCTCGGGTGAGATTTACGGCGGCGGGTACGCGGCTGCAGACCTTCCCTACTCCACGTGGGCGTCTGCCATGAACATCTGTGACCAGACCGTGGGGTCCCGGAAGCGCTACATAGCCGGGTACGAGGTTAAGATTGGCACCGCTGACGCCGGGGGTGAGGTTCCTCTTTCGGTGATCGAGGAACTGTTGAAAACTTGCTCCGCCGAACTCTGTGATGTGGCAGGGGAAATGTTTATTCGCGTCGGTGAGCCTGCGCTCCCGGTCAAGTACATCACGGACGACGATCTTCTCCGGACAAGCCCTTGGGGCCTTAAACCCTTCAAGACGTATGACCGCTCCTACAACACTGTGCATGCAACTTCCCCGAACCCCGGCGCAAAGTGGAAAGCGAACGAGGCTCCCCCGCGCGTTGATACGGCGCTTCTGGCTCGTCAGAATGGGGAAGAACTGGTCGCCAACCTGTCACTGCCCGCCTGCACTAACAATTCTCAGACACAACAGCTGATGAAGGCGTGGCTTGCCGACGAGGCGCGGCGGCGCATTCACGAATTTGCCCTCCCGGCTGATGGGATGCTCCTGCAGCCCCTGAAAACTCTGTCTTGGACCAGCACGGAGAACCAATACACCAACGAGCAGTTCGAAGTCGAGCAGATGGGCATCAACACGTCCTCGTTGGCCGTGTCTTTGCTCGTACGGGCGCGCAGCGCCTCCGACTTCGTATGGACCCCCGGTGAAGACCTGAACACGTCGACGCCGAACCCCGACCCCCTGCTCAACGCCGCCGTTGGACTGTCAAACTTTACCCTGTCCTCGTTGGCCATTCCCGACGCAACTGGGACGAACCGCCGCCCTGCGCTTCGGATGAACTGGGACGCTCCGGCAACCGGAGTCACTGGCGTAAAGCTGCAAGTGCGCATCAAGGCCACCGGGCATCTTATCTTCAACGGTTCCAGCCAAGATTTCGATCAGGGCAGCTATCGTCTTGAAAACGGGGTTCTCCCCGAGACCACTTATCAAGCACGCGGTCGTCCCATTGGACCCCGTGAAACGGTCTGGACAAGTTGGACGGACCCGGCAGCAGAGGCCACTACGGGCACTCAGTATGTCAATACCGTGGACATCAAGGGACAAGCCGTTACGAAAGCCGTGCGCGTCCGCAAGAACGAAAAGAAGACCATCGGTTCCAGTTGGGTTACGGTGGCCTCTCTTTCGTTTACCCGCGACGTTGGGTTCCAAACCAAGTTCAAAATAGCATTCGCTCTTGACGGGCAAGGGTCTGGCGTAGGCATTGCTCGCCTCCAGCGGAACGGAGCCGACTTCGGGGCGCAGGGCGCTTTTTCGACCGGGGTTCAGGGCGCGCAAGACCAAAAGGCTTGGGTCGTTTACGACGATCAGACGTCAGGTGGCAAGGTGACGTATACCCTTCAGTTCAAAAAGGGGTCGATCCCACCTTATTCTTACAACGTTCGTGTCTGGAACGTGGACATCGAAGCTGAACATGTGAAGCGATAATGGCCAAATACGCAACATACCTGACTGCAAGTGGCACGGCGTCAGCACGCCCCGTTACGGGCATGTTTGAAGTCTCTGACTTGCCGACAGACGATTTCGCTACGCGTCTCGCGGACCAAGTGGCTCTTATTGAAGTTGGGCAAAGCTACGTTCAGGTTACAGACGCCTCCGAGTTTCTTGATCTCGACAATGACACGAATACGTACGACTATACTGTTGATGCACGAGGCGCTCCTGACGCCCCGCCGCCCGTTGCTATGGTCGCTGTTTCGGCTGCCCGCTACACGCTCGAACAAAAACAAGAACGGGTTCGTAGGCAGCGGGACATCCTTATAGAAAGCGCCCTTACGGCATCGGGATACGACCGTTTCATCAGTGACACTGACCTAGGGACTTATTCAACTTACATAAGTGGCCTTAGAAGCATTAGCGACACTGAGGCCAGCCCGGATTCTGTTGTTTTTCCGACCCTCGGCGCTATCGCTGGTGCTTCTGACCGGGTGTATCAAAGGAGGTACTGGCGTACCAACGTAATCGGCTCTGTTGGTCAAACCAGCGGTATTCCGACTGGTGAATTGTTTGAGACGGCGACCAATGCTAACGGCTTGTATTATCGGACTACTGATGGTTTTCAGGTTTGCCGTGCGCGAATTGTTCCGGGGTACTTTAACGCAACTCGCTTGGCAACCAGCTGGACTTTCCCCGCAGCGTTCCATTCGTTGTCTAGTTATTCATTCGGTGCTACGTTTTCTACCCACAACAACTCGAATGCTGCTGCTGGCCTCGCTGACACGGTTATTCGGCAATGCCAAGTTATGAGCCGTGGCAGGTCCACGACTTCAATTGACATCCACGTTTTAAGCCCTACGTATTCTTTCGTGTCTGGCGACGTTGTGTGGCTTGACATCTGGGCCATTGGGAGGTGGCTGCTGTGATAATCCGGCGAATTCCACAACGCTCTGACGAAAAAGTCGAGTTTTTTGTGAGCGGCGACGTGCTTACCCTCAATGGGACTGAGTATGACTTCAGCCCCCTCGGAGAAGGCGACATGATCTTCCATTTCGATGTGAGCTGCGAATTCATCAAGGGCGACGATCGCGGTGTAATCTACCGGAAGGACGGGCAGGTGCACCTGTCCATCCTCGACCCGCAACCCGCACCAAGTGAAAGCGCATCATGATAAACTGGTCCAAAGCCCTACGCTTCGAGAACATGCTCCGGGAGGAGAAGGACGCCGCTAAAGTCCGATTTGTGAAGTGGGCCAATGGGGTTACGCTTGAGATAACAGGTCCTGTCCCTTACGCCGAAGAGCAATCCTGGATTTCGAAGGAATCCGAGGCTCGTTCTTTCTTGGCCGGGGTAATTGACGCGCCACACGGGCTGTCTCTGGAGGCTGAAATCCGGGGCGTCACTGTTGATGCCTTGGCACAGCGAGTCGTGTCGAAAGCGGATGCATACCGGGCTGTAGCCGCGCAACTGGCGGGCCTCCGCGCCCTTTTCGAGCAGTCCATCGCCAATGCTACCACGGCAGAAGAAATCGACGCTTGTTTCGATCAAGCTGTTGCAATGTGGCACGGCGCGATCAGAGGAACTTGACAGGCACGCGCTACGTGTGCTATACTTGGGCAAACAGGAGACCTAGATGGACGTTCGTCACGCGCAGCAGTTGATGTACTACCCCGGTTTTTACACGGGACACATCGACGGGGACCACGGCCCATTGACCGACAAAGCGATCGCCTTGGTCGAGACGCGCTACGGCTACAACTGGCGCGGCTGGCCGAGTGGCCGCAGGCTTATCGCCGCTGCGCAGGTCATGCTTGAAAAAGCGGGCCACGAACCGGGGACGATCGACGGCAAATACGGTCCCAACACGAAAGAGGCGCTCAATTCTTGGCTGACGCAGAATGTCACCGGGAAGCCCGTAGTACTCGACCGGGTGCCGAGTCCGGCCTACAGCCCGACCGAGGAGCAGGTGCGCTTTCCCAAGCAATCCGACATGACGGCTTTTTACGGCCCTCCGGGGAACCCGAAGTGCACGAGTGGCCGTGTGACGTTCCCCGTGCCTATGTATCTTGCGTGGGACTTGGGCGAGAAAGTAAAAACGACCACGTGCCACGAGCGCGTTGCGGTTGCCTTCCAGCAGGTCTTTGACGAGACCGTACGTCATTACGGCGAGAGCGAGTTCCGGAATCTTCGTCTGGATCGTTGGGGCGGGTGCTTCAACCTCCGCAAGATGCGCGGTGGGACTTCGTGGTCGACCCACGCCTACGGGGCCGCTTTCGACCTCGATCCGGACAACAACCAGCTTCGTTGGGGCCGTGACCGGGCTTCATTCGCGCGCCAAGAGTACGAAGCGTTCATCAACATTTGCGAATCCGTGGGGCTGGTTTCTCTGGGCCGCGCCGCCAACATGGACTGGATGCACTTCCAAGCCGCCCGTCTCTGAGGACGTCAAAATGCTCGAAAAGCAACCAGACAACGTGCCTACCCGGAAGTCGATGACCACGGCAGTCGCCGGGGCGCTCCCGCTTCCGTTCATCCTCCCCGCCGTGCAAGAGGCGTGGGAAGCGATCCCGGATTCCGTTCCCGTCCTCACGGGGCCGCAGTTTTCGTCGGTGATCACGATCCTGCTGGCCGCGTGGATTTCCAACGCCCTCGGGGGCCTTGTGCCCGCGTGGTTCGTTCGTGATCGTTGGGGCCAGCCCGACCCGCAGGAGAGCAAGAAATGAGCGCCACTGTCTACAACTTGACCGAAGCTTGGTCGGGGACCAACCGTTACACGGCGGGCGTCGTAACGGACGTGTACCTGTCGAACCCCGCCAACGAGGCGAAAGGGGTGGTGGCATGGACCACCACCCTTGACGACAACACTCCGACCGTCACTCCGGCTTTGGCCAACAAGATCAAGCCCGCCGAAGGTGTCCCGATGCAACTGAGCGCCGGGGAACGTCTCTGGATGGCTTCTTTCGGCCAACCGAACGCCCACGCAACTCTGGAGTTGTAAGAATGCTTGCGCCTGCTGGTCGTTTTGCTGGTGCCCGGTTCAATGGGGGCCGTTTCGGAATCGCGGACCCATGGTCCCGGTACAAGGCTGGCGGGCGCAAACCGAAAGTAATTGCTGATTTTCGGCGTCAGGCCTATCGCTCTAAGAACGGCAACGCAAGGTCCTTGGGCGACTTTGCCACCTTCTCCCGCGCCGGTCTGGCGACGATGGTGGACAGCGACGGCAAGTTGAAATGGGCACCGCATAACCTCACGCTTCGTTCAGACGACCTAATATCTTGGGGCTTAACGGGCGTTACAGCGACCGCCGACACGATTACGGAGAATTTTTCAAACAGCCTTCATCGGGCTAATAATGCCGGAAGCCTTGTAGGAACCCTCGGAGCAGGTTTCACTTTTGAGTTCATCGTAGAGAACGTCTCGGGCAGTCGAAACGTCCACGTTAACGCCGCCGCCGTCATGGGGGCTAGGTTCAACTTTAACCCTGTCACGGGCGTGATTAACAATCAGAGCGGCGGGACAAACTCGGTAATTCCGCTAGGCGGCGGGCGCTTTCTGGTCCGCAGCATCGGTGTTGGAACGGGTGTAACAGGCTCCATATTCATCCAGTTGAACCAGAACGTATTTGCTGCGGATGAAACCTACGCCGGAGACGGTGCTTCGTCCATTCGCATCATTAATGCTCGCTTCTACCGCTCCGACCTCGGCGGGATGGTCAACAACCCAGACACCGGGGACAGCTACGTCCCGACCACCACGGCGGCGGTCTATCTGCCCCGCGTTGGGCACCACGTCTGGAATGGGTCGGCGTGGGTCAACAAGGGCCTGCTGATCGAGAGCGAGGCACGGACGAATCTGTGTCTGTGGTCGAACGACCTGACCAACGCGGTGTGGACGAAAACAGACGCTACCCCGACGCTTAACTCTGTTCTGGCCCCGGACGGCAGCAACACGGGGACACTCGTCACAGAAGGAACTCTTAACACCGCCATCGTCAACCAAAGTTTTGGAATCGTCGCCAATGGCATTTACTCGTTTTCTCTGCCACTTCGACGTGGAAACACGGACTGGATCAGGATCATTATTTTTGATCTTGCGGACTCGAATAACCGGGTTTCGATTTGGGTCAACCTTGCAACGGGGATGGTTGGCTCTGCAGTAAACGGAGGCCTTGGTTCCGATGTTGCCGGATATTCAATTCCGATTGGCGGCGGATGGTACAGAGTGTCGCTTGTTGGCCGCGTGAATAATGGCGCTGTCACGGTCGCCGCCGCTTTCGGAACAGCTACTGGTGATTTGGCGACGAACAGAGTTTCGGGTGGGACGTACTATACTTGGCACTCCCAATTTGAAGCTGGCGCGATTCCCTCGTCGCTGATCCCCACCACCTCCGCCGCAGTCACCCGCGCCGCAGAGACGATGGCCATTCCTGCCGGGAACATGGCCTACTCGTCCACGGCGATGTCGTTCGCTTGGGAGGGGGAAGTAAACTATGCAGACCGTGGGGTTTATGCTGACGTCCATCCGATCCGGTGGGTCGGCGGCGCAAACCAATACATCCTCTATCGGATTGACACTTTTGGGGCTGACGTCGGACGTTTCACCGTCGCCAGCGAGAGTGTTGCGTCAGGTGTGAAATTTGCGCAGACCTCGGGTAACTTCTACACCCCCGGAGTTGGCGTTCCAGTTTCCTTTGCGGGGCGCAACACAACCTCTGAAATCAGGGGCGCTGCTGCCGGAACGCTCACCACTCTGGCGACTGGTCTGGTGGACGTGCCTATCGTCAGCGGCGCTGCGCTGAAACTCTGCGACACGGATGCTTCCTTCATGGGCACTATCTCCTCCTTCCGCCAGTGGGACGAGGACATCGGGGACGCGGGCATCACGGCGGCATCGCTGCCTCTGGCCGCGTAAGGAGAGCGATATGGCCGAAACGATTTACGACGCAGACGGCAACGAGGTCGAAGTTTTCGTACGGTCCTCTGGTGGAATGGTGGACGCCCTTGTGCGGGCAAACACCGAAGCTGACTGGCTTATCGGCGCAGTATTTTACGGCCTCCTCATCGAAAGCGAACAGGACCTCGTTCCGGCTCCCGGTGTCGAGATAAGCCCCATAGGCCCCGCCGTGATTGAACTGGGTTCTTATAGCACAGAAGGTGAAGAAATCGTGCCTCCTGTTGTGGACCAGCGTTTCCACGTGAATCTCCGCATACACGGACCCGCACTAGAGCGCGTGGTGGAGGGCACAGACTTTCCCAAGTGGAAGCAGATGGCTATCAATTGGACGCGCCTAGGCGAAGAGGACGTCTCAGTCAATTCGGAGGAACGCGCGGTTGTTCTTGGTAACGTGGCGTTGATCGACCCGGACTCTGTGAAGTCCCAGTCTCGCGTCTGGTTGTGATGAAACCGCGTCGTGCCCAAAACGCTTTCGACACGGATGGAAGAGGCGGAGGGCAGGCTTTCGGCCTTGGAAACCCGCATAGCAGAATTAGAACGCGTCTCGAAGACCTTTGACACTTATGACAAAGAAAACGCAGACATAGACGAAAAAATACGGGGCTTTTACGTAATACTCCGTAGCATAGGGGTGGTGCTAAAATGGGTAGTATACGTATTGGCAGCAGTGGCGGGGACGTTAGCTGCTTACAACGCTATCGTGAAGGAGGCGCTTGGGCTGCTATCTGGCACCTGATCGTCCACAATCAGGCGTTTTTCCTCGCTTTCATCTGGTTGTTCTTCTACATCGGTGTTCGTCTGTGGCCCGCCTCCTTCTGGCTGGAGGTCGATCGTGTCACGGTGTTTGACGGCCACGCGGGTGAAGAAATCATCATGGAAGTCGACAGGTCCATCCACTGGTCCTTTTACGGCGAATGGACGGTGCTGATCCGGGAAGTAACGCAGGCGGGGTCTGAAATCGTGTGCGTGGCACGGGGTTCCGGGGACTACACGCCGACCGCCGTCCTCCCAGCCCCCCTCACTCTTTCGTGGTGGACCGAAGGCGAATGCCCCTATCTTTCATCCGGCTATTATTACCTTACTACGATCTGGGAAATCGACGGCGGGTGGCTCCCCAACAAGGTGATAGAAGAACAGAGCAACGTGTTCTTCGTAACTGAAAGGGGACAGGAATCCAACGCACGGTTCCACGACTTCTCCCGTCAGGACCCGTACCAGCTTTTTGCGTCGATGAATTAGACGATCGTCCTCTCCGTGTTGTTGCGATAGGCCCCGAGAACGGCACTCACTAGGTCGGTTTTCGACTGGAGGGCCTTCACGGCGTTCTTTTCGGCGGCGCTGGAAACAAAGTCCAGATACACGTTGTTCCAGTCCTGATTGTCGCCTCCTGAAATCCGCATCTCAATTTGCGTGCGATCGTCGAGCGAGTACGTGCTTTCGTAGAAAGCCATATGCTCCACTCGGGCACCGTTTATGCCCGACAGGTCATGCCCGTACTTTCCGGCGACGATCTGCAAAATCATGACACGGCACTCTGGGTCGTTGTTGAACCGTTTCTTTTCGGATACCACGTCTTTGCCGTTCTTCTCCATCCACAGCCCGCCCGCGATGATCGCCGGGTTATAACCCACTTCGGTCATGACGTCGAAAAGCACCTGACCGGATTTGGCGTAGTGATATGGGATGACCAGCTTCCCCTCAATCTCGTCCTCAAGCAACTCAAGGATTTTCATGATCTTGGGGGTCTTGCGCATGTCCATCAATTCGACGGCGCGACCCTCGGGCAAGTACAGAAAGCCCGACGAGATTTGCTGCAGCTTCATCAGCTTGGTGATGACCTGCTCCACCGAAACCTCGGTTCCGTCCTTCAGCATCGTGACGAATTCTTTGTCAATCTCAGTGTAGTGCTTCTGTTGCACCGGGTCGAGGCGCAAATTGTATTCGTAGAACTCCGGGTCCTTGTAATTCATCCAGTCCTTGCGCTTGGCCTTGAACGCGGTGCTGTTGATCAGTGTCTGCAGCTGTTCTTCGTTCTTGACGCCTTTGACTTTCTTATTCTTATAGCCGCCCATCTTACAGAAGGTGTTGCGGAACGAGTAGTAATTCTTGCCGGGGATCGCGCGAAGAGTCCGGAACTGCGAAAACAAATCCTGCGGACCCTGCGTCATGGGGAGGCCCGTGAGTTCCCGCACCACCTTGGCGCTCAGAGACAAGCGATGTACCGCCTTCGACTGCAGCGACTCCGGGTTCTTGATTTTAATGCTTTCGTCAATCGCGAAGTAAGTTTTTGGCGTTATGAACGAATTAATAAACTTGAAGATATGCTCGGACTTTAGCGCCTCATAGTTCACAATGAGCATAACGCCGTCGCCTTTTTTGAGGACTTCTTTGGCGATCCGGTCGTGGTCGTGGCTTTCATATACGAATGGCTCCAGCGACAGCCCGTATCTGATGGCTTCGCTTTTCCAGTCCTCCTTGTAGCTGTTGGGCGAGATTATCACCGCACGCTTGAACGCGTAGTCCCGCATAAACAGCGCGATTTCGTTCAGGGTCGTGGGTGTCTTGCCCAAGCGCATTTCCATGAAGTGGCCCCACCCCACGGCGGGGCTGCCGTTGACCCGTAGCACGCGCGGATTCGGCTCTCCGTTTCGGTCGTCGTGCAGCGCGTACCCCAAATAGGACCGCCGCAGGGCCTCAAGTTGCACCGGGCGCGGTGTGCCCTCAAGCAGCCAGTCTGGGTCTTTATACTTGGTCATTGACAAGGCTCCAGCACCGGGTGGGGGGAGTTAGGGTCGAAAGCGAACGACTCGAACTTGCGTATCAAGTCAGAAGTCATAGGCTTTTTGACGTCGCTCTGCCACTCGAACAAGCCCCAATAGTCGTGCAGTCGCGCCGCTCTCTCGTTTCGTATCGATTCCATGCCCATGCGGTTCCCGAGCAGCGTCTCGATGTAAACGAACTGGAGCATTTCAAGGCAATCGGCAGTCTTCAGGACTACTTGCACTTGATCGCTGGGCTTCAGGGGCACGTATTCTTTGGTGGGTGAAGGCAAATCGCCTGTAACAGCCTCGTATTCTTCGTGCCGCAGAACCTCTTCAAGCACAATGGCACGGAAGCCCCAGTCACGTCCGAGAGCGTGGCGGTCGAGCAACCAGAGGCAATTGACGCCAACATGGAAGCAGTGCGCATCCACTGTTTGTTTCCGGATCGTGGGCATTACTCCCCAACGCGGCACCCACTCAAGGCGACGAAGACGGCGCATGAGCCACTCGGGTACTTTTGTTGCGCTCATTCCCAGTCCCCTTCTTTCCCGAGGGCGTTGATCGCCCGGTCGTCGACCCACGTGCAAGTCGTCGGGTAGTTTTTCGACGTGCTGACAAGTTCCATGTCCCAATACAGCCACACGTGGAAGAACATCTTGCTGGCGGTGCGGTCAAGCCTGCCAACCCGAAAAGGAATGCGATCGGAGAAGAACCCGATGCGCGTCGGCGGTGTTTTGGAATAGAATTCCCTGAACCGCTTTTGGCCCTCCAGCGCGTTGACACGGGTCAACAGCGCAAAATGGCTGTTGGCCAATTCAAGGCCCTTACGCATGAAGACCTCGATAAGCCCCCCGCCGTAAGGCGGGTTCGTCACGATAGCGTCGGCCCGTTGCGTTGCGTCCCGGAAGTCCAGTCCGTTTTCGTCCCGTATTTCGGTGTCGATTACAGTCTTGTAACCGTATTCCTGGAAAACGCGCGTCATATGGCGCTGGCCTGCAGCCGGGTCCCAGATGGACTCCTCGTGCGCCGTGTGCTTCATCCACGGTGCCACATGCTCGAAAAGGACACGAGTGGCGTAAAGTGGCGTCGGGATGAAGTCCTGTTGATTATCGTCGGGGTGGGAATGCCTCGCCACCATATCACGGATTGCCACGTCAGTCCCCTTTCGAGACAGCGGTGAGCGCGTGTCCACGCTCACGATTAAAATCGGCGCGCGTCACTTGGAGACAGCGCGCGGCGAGAAGAAAAGCAAAGTTCGACACGTCCGCAGCTTCCACGATGGTTTCGAATTGCTTACCTTCGCCCAACGCGTCCGTGACTTCCTTAAGTTCCTTCATCAGTCCCTTGATGAGGTCTGCGAGGTCGCAGTTCTCTGCGAACCCTTTGTGGCGGTTTACGTGCAGCTTGCGGACCATCAGCTGCACGAAGAACTCCAGATCGTCCTTGAACGGTTCGAGTTCTTCGGTGAGGGGGATCGTGAGTGCTTTGTTTGCCATCACCAGCTTCCTTCTCCGCCATACACCACAACGTCATCAGACGTGGGGCCGAACCCGAGCAACAAGCACGGAAGTTCCTTGCCCATCACCCGGTGGTAGTCCTCGTGGATCGACCGGATGATTTCACGCAGTCGCATAGGCGCATCGTCGAGGTAGTTGCAGAAGTTCAGGAAGATCACGCTCGGCCTGTTTTCGGCTACGGCCTCCGAAAACTGCACTCGGCTCCACGTGAACACCCGGCGAACTTTCTGGGTCACAGTGGTGAGTTCGGGCGTCTGACCGAGTTCTTCCCAACTGACTTCGGTCTGATCGGGGTATGACGGCCCCGAGTTCCCGGCAACACGGATCGGGTAGGTTCTCACCACCATCGCGCTATCCCGGTATTGCGCCGGGTGGAGACCCGCGTCCGAAAGAGCCTGCGCCACCGTGCATTGCCGAGACGTAGTGTAGGGGTAGAACCCTTGATTGATACCGAGGCTGAACCCCTGCGACACTTCGACGAGAATTTTGGCCTCCTTCACATTGGCCAGCCTCATCTCAGTGATAGCCGACCGCAGCCCGATCTTCTCGTCGTTCCCGGCCACGACTGCCTTCGGGTCCCTGAGAACCTTGCGCGCCAGCGCACCCCCGGTGCCCTTCCCTGTCGACCCGATGGACGACACGAGATTGGCCTCCAAATGCTTCGCCCCTTCATCGACGATTGCGGCGTAGGGCGACAGCGCAATGTCGATATTGTGGTCGTTCACTTCTTGGTTCAGAATGTCGGGGTCGATGATCGCGCCCGAGTTCAGGTAAGTGACGGGCGAATGAATAGAGTCTGTCTTCTTGAGAATCCGGTTGGCAACGACCGAAAAAGTCGGCAGCTGCCGCAGCACGATCTTGTCACCATCGTGGTAAACCGTGTGGCCGGAATTCGGACCCGCGTTCGACGTGACGAAGTTCACTTCCTCGTAGAACGCCTCGGCCAGAACGCCCGACAGGACGCCTTTGCCAGTCGACCCAAATTGCCCATCGACAACAACGTAGGCCCCCTGATACCGCAGGAAGTTCGCTTGGGTCAGAGCGCGGCGCAGAGTGTCGATGTGCGCCATGTGGAGTGCTGCTGCTTTCATCCGTCCCATTTTCACACTTTCAGTTCGAGGATGTTGATCACGGTATTTGCGTACCCGGCGATGTCGCGCCAAGTGTCAAGGTCTAGAGGGTCGCCATTAGCAAGCCGCGATAGCTTGTGTATGATCATATCTGCGCCTTCCTCCACGGTCGCGCGTTGCAACGGCGTAAGGCTATCCATGCGGTGGTTGATGTCCGCGCACGAATGGAAGGTTTCTTTCATGCCCCGCGCGCAGACAGCCAGACTGTCGAAGCGACCGTATGCCGCTCCCCGTTCTTTCAGAATTTCGTCGAGTTCCTTGGTCATCAGTTCGGTCCCTTCATCGCCTTGATCAGTTGCCGCACGTTGTATTTGCCCTCAATGTGGTAGGGCACCTTTGGGCTGTTCATGTTCACCACGGGGTCCCACGGCTTGAAAGCGTACAGAGTGCTGCCCATTACAGTGTTCTCACCTGCGCCGACGACCATGCAGAACACGAAAGCGCCGCCCTTGGCAAATTCGTCCAGAACCTTGCGCTGCAGCCTGTCCAGAGGATTGAATATCTCAGGCACCTTTGTGCCGAGTTCCGGACGGTGCTTGACTTCGACCAGATGAAGGCCGTAGTCGGGCATCGTCAGGATCAAGTCGGGCATCCCGGCCTGCTTGTCGGTGGCCCACTTTCGCCCGGTCCCCCCGTACAACTTGTACGAGTCGATGATGTGGCTCTGGAATTGCAGTTCGCGACGTCTCTGGCTCATTTTAGTCCTTGAATCCCCGTTCTTCGATTGATTTCTCGTCGTACTCCGTGAACTCGCGGAGGTCGTTTTTCGTCGAGAGCCAATGTGACACTCGTACGATTTTCTCGTCGCCCTCCGGGTCTTCCTCGATGTCGATCTGCGACAGAGGCAACCACAGCGGGTTCCACCAGAACCAATCTTGGAAGAAGATCGCTTTCGTGCTGGTAGCGATGACGCGTCCGATGAAGGTTTGCTTAGGCACCGAATGTAGCCTCCGACCAGTTGCTCCCCTCGTGGCCGTCCATCACGAAAGGAACTGATAAATTGAACGGCGGACCTTGAACATCTTGGAAGACACCCTCGATATGCTTGAAAAGCGCCCGCGCCTCGGGAGTATCTTGGAACTGTCCGTTGAACGAGTCGTGGACGGTCATCAAGACTTGCACGATGTCCCCATTATCCTCGCAAATCCGGTCGACTTCGAGGAACTTGTATTTCACGATATCGGCGTTAGAGCCTTGGATGATCTTGGACGTCCCACGATAGGCGAAGCGCGGTGATTCGAGGCGGCATCTGCGACCGAGCAACGTGAAAACGTAGCCCCGGTTCTTGAGCCTCGCCTTGGCGTTGTTCTGGAACTGCTTGATTGACTTATAGTTCTCGAACCACTTGTAGAATGCCTGCGCTGCTTTTTCGCGCTCCCACCCCATATGGTTTGCAAAGCTATCGATCTGCATCCCTGTGAAGATGCCCATGTTCATCCGCTTCGCTGTTGGGTCGCGCTCGACGCCGAGTAGGTCGGCGGTCACTTGGTGCGCGTCACGGAAGGGGGTGGCGTTGTAGCCCTCCAGCAAATTCGGGTCCTGCGCGTAATGAGCGAACAGGCGCGGCTCGCACTGTGAATAGTCGCGCTCCCAAAACACGTAGCCCTCGTCTGCGATGAACAGACGGCGGAATGGCTTAGCCAGTTCCTTGATCCTCTTGGGGACCTGTTGCAAGTTGGGTTCGCTACACGAAAAACGGCCAGAAATAGTCCCGCTATCGTCGCTCTTCAACTGGTTCAAAGTTGCGTGCACTCGGCCCTTGAACACGTGGCGTTCGATCAACGGGTCCACGAATGACGCGATCAAGTTACGCGCTTGGCGTATCTCGATGATCGTCTTGCCTAGGGTGTGCTTTTTCAGGAATTTCTCGGTGAATGACGGGTTGCCGAGGTCGGTGGTCGGGTAGTCTGTGATCCCGGCGTCATCGAACAGCTTCTTCATTTGAACCGGGGACCGAACGTTGAACCCGAGCGGGAGGCCTCGCATCAGCCCGTTAATTCGTCGTTCCGTGGCCTCGCGCAACTGTGCCACGTACTCGGTGTCGACAAGGATGCCCCGCCTTTCGGCTCGGAATACCGTCCATATCAGGTCGTTTTCGAGGTCCCGCACCACCGACATGTCTTCGTCTTCGAGTTGCTGGTACTGCCACTCGTAAAGTTCTAGCGTCGAGATACCGTCGCCTTCGGTGTAATCCAGCACGACCGGGTTGTTCCCCGGCATGCGCCAGAAGTGCTCCATTGAGTCCTTCTTGTTCGGCACCTGTAGCGTGCGCGAGATTTCCTCATACATCGGCTCACCCAACTTGTGGGTGACCCCGGCCTCTTGCGCGCATACGTCCAAAGAGAAGCTACGGCGATACTCGTTCAGCATCGCGGCCATGTTGGCGGTGCAGGCAAGATTGCGTCCGAGGCGAATGCCAGCGTTCATCGCCATGTGCACGTCGAATTTCATGTTATGGCCGATCGTTCGACCTAGACCAAGGCGGTTCCGGTCCTCGAAAGCTTTGGCCAACTCAACCTCGAAAGGGTGCTGTACAAAGCCCTCGGTCGGGGACTTCATCGGGGGGCAGCCGGGGAGATTCCCGCCTCCGCCGTGGCGCAGGGGCACATACACGGAGTGCACCCCCTCTACGCTGCGTGCGGCCACCACGTGGCCGACCGGGGAGTGGTAGCGCCAGTCCAGACCTGTGGTCTCGGTGTCGTAGGCGATATCCTTGGCCTCGCGCACCATGCGCAGCGCCTGTTCCGCTTTCGTGCCTAGGTCAGTCATTCAGACACCGCCACGAAGTAGCCTTTGAAAATGTCCACGCCTATGCCGAAAGAATCGCGGGCGTCCTGAACGTCATGACCGGATACGTAGTAGCTTTCGCCCGACATATCGTTGCACTTCATGATCTCTTCGGCCTGAAGAGCAGTCCCAATGGCGTCGATCGCCGCGTCGATGCTTGACAGCCCTTCTTTTGCCACCTGTTCAAGAATACGCGCTATCTCGTCGCGCGCTGCGCCGTTGATTGGCAAGTCCATTTTCGTTCTCCTGTGAGAAAGGCGGCGGGGGGAGCATCTACACATCCCCGCCGCCCGGTTGCGGCTAGGTCAGAACTTACCTTCGCCGCTATCGGAGGGTCCGGGTTCACCCGCCGATTCCGAGACGCCCTCGTCCGCGATCTTCATGCGACCCAGAGCGCCAACGTGTTCGCGTGCCAGTTCGAAAAGGGCACGGTCCTGATTGAACCCGGCGCTGGAGAAGTTCCAGTTCTTGAACGGCTGGCCATCAGCGCTGTCGTCAACCGAAGTTGCCTTGAACAAGAGAGCCTGCATGGGCCGGCCATTGTCGCCGTGCAGCTTGATCTTGTCGTTCAGCCCTTTCTTGCCCTTCTTGATCTGCGACCGTGCCAACGAAACGACGGCAGGGCCGAGGTCGAGACGGTCCGGGAGGAACACGAGGTAGTCGTAGAACAAGGTCGCAGCGGGCGGGCTGTCTTCGTCATCGGGGATGCTCGAACCCCACGCGGCGAGGCCGCTCTTTTCGACGTCGAGGTCCTTGATTTCCCACGTCACCGGGTTCTTCTGGCCCTTGATCTTGATCTGCCACGACCCCGTGGTGTCCCACGTTTTCGCATCATCGGCGCGTGCGAGGATACCCTGCCCGTCCGCAATCGGGGCCTGCAGCAGGTACTTCTTGCGGCGGTCGGCCACGACGAAAGTGATTTCGGGACCAAGGTTCTCATCGACGCCCGTGTGCCAGAACTCACCCGTACGCGCGATGCCGGGGTAGATTTCGTGTTCGGTCGAGAGGCCTTGGATCAACTTGATCCGGGGGATCACAACGTCCGAGGAGTCGAAGTTGTCCTCGTTCTTGTAACCGCCGCCCTGCAAATAGTCGGGCAGCTTGTTCATGTCGTCCACCACCGCGATGTCGGTGGTCTTTTCTTCGGTCTTCGCCATGTCGGGTCTCCTTATTCCACAGCGCCGGGTTTCGGGGTGTACTTCGTGATGCTGATCGCGTCATACGACGACAGCTTCACGATATCGGCGGGAGGCTCGACGCCTTCCTCCAGCAGCATGTTGCGGCAGAACGAGGCAAGGGTGCCCGCGTTGACCGTCTCGCTGATCAGGGACTCGTTCCCGGTCTCACGGAGCCACTCGAAGCCCTTCTCCTTGTCAAGGAAGGAGGCCGAGTAGTTCGTGCGGATCGAAAACGAACGGGCGACCGAGGGGACCCGGATAAGGTCCGTGTCGCTGTCGCGCAACCGCTTGGGCAAGAGGCCCTTGTTGATGCGCTCGACTTGGTGGTAGATCAGCTTCACGGCGTCGTCCAGTTCGCCGTGTGCATCCTTCGTGTTGAAGAGGGCGATGGCGAGTTCCTGTGTGGCAACTTCGCCGCGTTCTGCCTTGTCGTTGAACTCGGAGAACATCGTGGCCACGGCCTGAATGGTGGCCTTGGCGTCCGCAAGAGCGTTCACAATCTCGGTGATCGATTCGCGGTGCAGGTCGTTTGGCAAGGGGGTCTCTCCTTTGCGATTAGGGGGCACGTGGCCCCGGTGATTCGCAGTGTATCACGGCGCGGGGTCGGCGTCAATCCCCAGCCGTTTCAGTACCTCGTCGATCCGGTGCAACGCCCACGGCCCAACGCGAAAAGCGCCCGTCTCACCCATCCGCATTGCCCACCGAATAGTCTCTTCTTTCGACATGCAAGTCAAGACCAGCGTGTTGTCTTCAACAGAACTGTACATAAGTCCGACGTCATCCCGGAAAATCCCGCTGCGATACGGGGTCACGCCATCGATTACGTGTTCGCACCCGAACTCTTCCGCTATGCGCTGTTTGTTTCGGGTCTTCCCCGAGGCTTTTGGGCCGTACACGATGTGGATCATGGTCGTTGTCCTTTCAAAACGGAATGTCGTCATCGTTGCCCGATGTCGCAGTGACGACAACGGGGTCTTCTATTTGTAGGGCGGACTTGATCGCCCTCACAACTGCCAAAATAGATTCTGCTTGCTGCGGTTCCATGTACTCCAAGGCCATTTCCCCGCCCTCGCTCCCGATGAAAGCCAAGACGTGGTGCCACGCCTCAGCTATCGCCGTGACTGACAGCGGCACGTCCCCGGTCGGTTTCTTGGGCGTCATGGCCTCGTGCCACGTAACAAGGCGAGGCGGCACGCTTGCTCCGGGTCTCGCTAGAGCGTGCGTCACAGCCGAGTACAGCGCCGCTGTCGACGGAGAAACCGCGCGAGCGGACATGTCAAATTCCAAGCTGTACTCGAAGCTTTCTTTTGGCATATCCAGCAGCTTATCAATTACGGCTTTTTCGCCTCTCTGCAGCAGGCTGTCCCGAATCCGGCCCATGTCGTAATACGAGTACTTCAAGGTCCGGTCCTCTGTCAACTCGGTGCGCTTGAAGTCGTACGTCATCAGGGACGGGTGCCGAGGCTCATGAACGCGCAGCCCGCGATAGAACACGTACTTCGACGGAGCATCGAACACCTTAAGGTCTTCGTCTTCGTAAATCAGCGGCATCTCGGGCCGGAAGATTTGGTCGAGTTTCTCGTACTCTTCCTCCATCTCGGTGCACTCGATCACGATGGACGTACCGGGGCGACCGTGATAATCGCAGTCTTCCGTGGGCACCTGCGTAAGCCACGAGTCTCCGCCCTCGTCGCGCGTGTTGCTTTCGAGTTCCCGCACGGCCTGCCACGCTTTCCACGTCTTGCCGAGTGCCAGAGTGAACGGCAGCTTGGTGTAAGACCACGGCGCAGTGAAGGTCTTACGCTTACGCATCCGCACGAAATCAACCGCCGTCCCACGGAAGTCGGCCTCTTTCGTGTAGAATTCATATTCGACGCCGCCAACGTAAAGACGAAAGCGACCGCCGAGGCGCAGTGTAACGGCGACGGCGTACTTGAGGCCAGTCCCGAAGAACCCGATGGGGTTGGACGAGTTAGGCTTGGCCGAGACACCAAACGTGGTGAACGCCTCAAGCGGCACTTCGCTCTTGGGCGTATAGAAAACAATGGTCATTTCAGTCCTCCAATGGATGAATTATTCGGCTTTCGTTCTGCGGTCCCTCGCGCAGCACGAGGCGATACGCCCCCCACTCGATCCAAGGGCGAATTGGATTTTTCGTAGGAGCAACTTCGATGAAGTCACTCCACGCATCGTTCAACACGTCCACGGCGTCCTTTAGACGCCGCAGCCGATCGGCACGGAGTGCGAGGTACTCTTCTTGCTCAGCTTTTGTGCGACGGCCCATTCAGCGCCTCCTCGATTTCGTCAGCGGCCTCTCTCAGCCGTCTGGACCACTCCTGCAGACTTTCCCGGCGCACCGGGTGGCCGCGCTCTAGTGCGGTGGCCATAGCCGCGTGCACCCCGGCGAAGCGCTGTAGTGCCCTCTTGATTGCCATCGAGGCGGTCATTTTGTACGCCTCTCCTGTTCCATCTTCCGCATAGCGCGTCCGATCACATGCTCGTAACGACCCTCTCGTTTAGCCGTCGCAACGTACTGTTTTTCCATCCCGAGCCAGCGCGAAAGAGCGGCCATGGACGGCCACTCCCGGTTCCCGATTTTGACGGGCTTGCCGCGTATCTTGGCGCGGGTGTTTTCTCCCATTACCCTGCCTCTACCGAGGCCAAGGGTGTCGAGCCTGCCCCGTGACATCGAGGAGTATACGGCTATTTTTTTCACTCCGAGAGCCTTAGCGCATTCAGCCACGCTCTCGTAGATCACGCCGCGCACCATGACTCGCATCATGAATACCTCGGTATGCTTTCGGGGAACGACACCGGGGCCGACCTCTCCAAGTAGACCTTGACTTCAAAGCGCTCGTTCTCGCTGCTCTCGTACCTTCTGCTCATGTGTTCCACCCATTCTACGAGTTGGGGAAAATCACACCTTTCAAAAGCACGAACGGTAGCGGGAAATAGTGACCCTTGATCGTACCACCACCCTCCTTCCTCGGGTCCACCATAAGCCCTGTCAACCAAATACACGGCCACTGTGCACCAACGAGCCTTGCGATCGCCCACGTATTCAGCCGGGGACCCACATTCCCGACAATAGGCGTCGCTGGAATAATCGTCCACGTCGAAACGCCTCAGCGTGTACTTGCAGCCGTGGAACTCGCATTCGGAGTTCTGGCAAGCGTACTGCTCAATCAGAAGATGCATCACCGCCCCCCGATCAGCTTGGTGTTGGTGATCCGGTTGTCCTGCGCGCCCTTGACGCGCTCAGTCGGCTGGACGCCAGCGGTACTGAGGTTGACTTCCTTGGCGCGGGTCTGGCCCGAAAGGAATGCGTCCGTCGAGTCGATCGAAGAGGACCGGGCACGCGACTTGCGGAGGCTAATCCCCATTTCACGCATCTTGGACTTGATCGCATCACCCTTGTACACGACGATGTGCGTTCCGGTCAGTCCAGCCCTTGCGCCACGGCGCTCTTCCTTGAGGTCGTCCAGCATCTTGCTGATCTGGATGCCGAAGCCGATGTAGAAGCTGTCGCGGGCGTACTTGGTGGTGGTCTCACCATCCTCGTCGAACATTTTCGCGGAGTGCTTGTGCCAGCCGCGCTTGGCCGACATGGTGATCAACTCGAAAAGGTACATAGCCGTCTCGACGTCAAAATCGAGGCCGATGAAGTTGAACCGCTGCTTGTCGTCCACGTAAACCTTGGTCTCGGTGAACGCCTCCAGCGCTTCCCAGCACCGGGTCATCACGCTGTCGATGCCCGCTTTCATCGGCTCGGTCGTCGCGTGGACGCCGTTCGCGCCCGCTTTGCGCTCAACCAGCTGTGCCTCAACGACGCCGTGCTGGATCATCAGCTTGGATACGAGGCGAGCAGCGGCTTCAACTTCGGCCTGCGTCGAGGCGGCGTTGTTGACCTTGGCGCGGAGTGCCTTGATCCGTTCGATGATGTCGTTATTCATGTCGGTCTCCTGTGATTCGTCCTGATTCCACTATACCACAGGAGACCGTATCGCACAATCCCCCTACGGCTTCTTGCGTGGGGGCAGTGGCTCTTTCAGACTGACAGGTTTACGCATTGTCGGACGGTTGGCGTCGGACATGTACAGTCGGGATTTCAACCCTACCGGATTGCTTCTTGGCCGATGGATGTGAGATGGAATTAAGGGCTTTTCTTCGCTGTTGTTCGAGGTCATGCTTAACCTTGTTCAGTATGTTTGTTTCGTGCACTTGAATCCGGCTTAGGGTAAAACTCTCGCCGTAAAACCTGTACAACTGAGCTACTTCCAAAGAAACGAGGCCACATTTCGAACTCCTCACCGCCGCTTGTAAGCGGGGCGGGTCATCAGTAGCGGACGAGATCAGGTCGCAGGTAAATTCCATCGGCCCTGACCTGAATGATGTCGTCGCTGACCAAAGCCTTGCGAACCATCGGGCCGATAGGCTCCCAATCTTCATCAAAACTTGCCACGGGAAGAGGAACCCGCGCCGTGTTGTTGATGTAGTCGATGTATTTCTGATGCTTATTCATTGCGAGTCTCCGGGGTTAGGGCAGCGCGGCGGTGGACTAGCGAGGCGGGCCATCAGTCCTCCGACATGCTTTCGTTGCGCCACCGCTTGCCCAAGGCTTCAACCTTGGCAAACAAGCGCGCAGAAAAAAGAGCCAATCGACGAGGGATGCCGCGATTGCGCATGGCGAGTTCCATCGCGTCCAACTTGGCAAGCCGCGCGCGTTCTATCTCAGCGTTCCACTTTGCAAGTTCTTCGTTGGTCATTCCACCCTCTCCGTCGTCTTGGTGCGCCGGGAGGCGTCGCGTCTCTTCTGGGCCTTCTCTCGCGCGACCTCGCGCCGGATTTGGGCGTCGCGCTTCTGTCCTTCGCTGTCAAAGGCCCCGAACAGCCCTAACAGCCCGACGATCCCGAACAGAAGGCCGGTCCCGATGGTGGTGATCACTAAGATGATGTTGATAATTGCGGTCATTCTCGAAACCCCACTCCACAGGCGCTGCACTGACAGGCCATATGATTGTTGTAGCCAAGAGCGATTGAGACACTGACCGTCTCTTTGCCGCCGCAGCACGGGCAAGACGCTCTGCCATTCGCTTTATTTGCCGCGATCATCTTGGCTTTCCATTTGATCGCTTCGCGCATCATCGTCATAGCCCGGCCTATTGCCTCGCGCATCCCTGCTTTATCAGCTTCAATCTCTTCGGAGGTCTTAGGGCCATCAGTCATCGCGGGCCTCCTTCAGCTTAGCGCGCAGGGCGGCGAGGATAGCCTTGCCGCCGTGAACGGGGCATTTGGCATCGCAGCGCCATTTTGCCGGATCAGCACCCGCGACGAATGGCGGGCATGTGCAGTTCACGGGCCGTGCCGCCTGCAATAGCGCCCGCAGGCCATCAGTCATCGCGGGCCTCCGGGGCGGGCGGGGTTAGTGGCATCACGGATATGTCGATGTTCTTTTCCCATCGTTCGGATTGCAGAATGAAGCCAAGCCTGCCGTGAGGCTTGCCAGCTATTGGTCCGACAGTTTTCCCCCCTAGCGCTGAGCAAAGGCGCTCAATAAGTTTTAAGGAGGCGACGGCATCATCGGCCCACGGTGCGGCGATCAGGTCGCAATCTCGCTTCATTGACCCATGCAAGCCGACTGCGTATCCGCACTCTCTAGCAACCT
>JACCDR010165266.1_pt1 | contig 38632 bp, 46 predicted proteins | sample 7446431 | NCBI WGS metagenome assembly JACCDR01 (sample SAMN15323443, study PRJNA562643) | freshwater metagenome | isolation source: river surface water | place: USA:Blue River Watershed | collected 2017-08-17 | reverse complement strand
GGTTATGTGGATTTGCTAGTATAAGGTAATTTATGGCCTACACAGCACAAGAGCTCATCTCTGAGGCTTTCTACAAGTCACAGATAGTTTCACGTGAGTTTGGCACTGTGTCAGGCTCACAAAAAGCCGTAGGATTGCGCCAGCTCAATAAGATACTTTCAAGCAAAGTGTATTATCCTGGCGTGATTCCTTATTACACTGAATACACTTTTAATACGATTGCAGGTCAAGAATCCTATGTCATCCCTGGGCTTATCGACACTGATACGCTTACTTTTAATCTTGACTCTGTACGCTTTGTTTGTACTAAACTTGATAGGTCTCAATACCAAGGTACAGCCAGAGCAAACAACGTTACTTCATTACCACTGACTTATCATTTAGAGCCTATCCTAAACGGCGGCAGAATCTTTCTATACTTCAAGCCTGAGAAGGTTTACCCCATGACTATTTGGGGTAAGTTTAGAATGGTTGAGGTGGATTACAATGACGACTTAGAGCTTTCATACGATTTGTTTTACATCGACTATCTTGAGTACTCGCTAGCCGAGCGTTTGTGTCATGACTATTCCTTTGATGTACCCACAGGTGTGCAGCAAAACCTGAATAAAATGAACGCAGCGATTAAGCTTGAAACAAGCCCGATGGATACGACGATACGTAAGATATCTACGCTCAACGAAGTCAAAACAGGCGATATATACGCACAAGCCAACCTAGGTAAGGGCTGGATGCCATGAGGAAAACCTCGAATAGCTCAGAGGTTCCCATCTATGTAGTGGGCTCTTCTAAATTTGGGCGTTACCCTAAAATCAACTCTGAAGTCACGTATAACATGTACGAGTCTGACGGTTGGCTGCTTAATTTCCCTGGCTATAAGCGCGTTTTAGAGCTTGCAGAGGTTGGTCAAGGTAGAGGCTTGTTCCGCTCCTTTAGAGGCGACTTCATGATAGCGGTGGTCAATTCCGTCGTGTATCGCATCGGCTCTAATTTTGCCACAACAGTCATTGGACAGCTTGAGACCACAACAGGTGAGGTTTACATTGATGAAAATCTCAATAGCCAAATCTGTATTGTCGATGGCATTCATGTTTGGATTTACAACTATAGTCTAGGCGCAAATCTAACCAAGCAATCTGGAGGCGCATTAGGAAGTGGTGCTTTGATACCCTCCTATGTAACCTTCCATGACACTTTCTTTTTGATTGGCAACAAAAACAGAACGGCTACAGGCGGGCGCTGGTATGCTTATGAATACGCAAGCCCAACGACCATTCAAGTTAACGCCGATTTAGCGTTCCAGACTAAGCCAGATTACCCTTTAGCAGTTAAACGCATTCCTGGGCAAGCTAACAACGTATTAGTGCTTGGCTCATCCTGTTGCGAGGTGCACACAGCTGTAGGCGGCTTAGACCTATATCGTCGTAACTCATCTGTGAGCATCGACTATGGGTGCTTGAGCGTTAACACGATCGCCGCTTCAGACCAATTTGTAGCATGGCTAGGCGTTAATGAGTCAAACAGCCCAGCTATCATGGTGCTAGAAGGCCAATCAGCGCGTCGCGTGTCTACTGACGGCATAGACTACTTGCTTGAGTCTCTACAGTTTCCAGCCGAATCTACCGCGCTTTTGTTTAGAAAAGATGGTCATTTGTTCTATCAGCTGACGTTTTACAATCCAGTTGACAATGTGAGCCTGATATACGATTTCAACAATCAAAAGTTTTACCACGTCACGGATGGCAACACTAACTATCATCCAGCCTCACAAGTCGTTTACTTCAACAAGACTACGTATTTTGTATCCCTTAACAACGGCTCGATATACGAGTGGGACTCAGAATACTTAATGATTGATGAAAACATTGACGATGACACAGGCTTTGTAGACGACAGAAAGATTCACGAAATCCCCAGAATTCGCGTGTGTAACACGGTTAGGACGCCTAACACGGCACCCTTTAGGGCTAACAGCTTTACCTTTGCTATCGACATGGGCAACGATGAGCTACCGCCTGACCATGATTGCATCATTATCATGATTGCCGAAGATGGGACGCCGATTATATCGGAAGATGGCATTCAGGTAGTGCCAGAAGGCGCAGGCATTGAGGATTGCGAGGGCACACCCTATCAAGGCCGTATTGATGTGGCTGTATCTGGCAATGGTGGCGAAACATGGTCTAACTACGTATCCAGAGACCTAAACCCACAGGGTTACAGGCGTAACATTTTACGCTGGGAGTCCATGGGCATGTTTAACGAGTTAACTATTAAGATTCGATTTTGGACACTGGGTCGCGTGGTTTGCTACAACGGCGTGTTGGAGGTGCATTGATGGATTTGCCAACCTATCTAAAAGGCGAGTACTCCGACGACTACCAAGAGCAGCTTAATCAATCCTTGAGGCAAGGGCTTGTGAATGGCGTATACAATCAAGAGTTTACAAACGCGCAAATTACGCAGCTTTTAGCCTACACAACCAGACCCATCATAAAGGCTGGAACGGTATTTTTTAGCACAACAGATGCTAAATTAAAGGTAGTCGTACAAGCAGCAAATCCAAACACTTTAACCAATGGCGTGGTTGAGACCATTACAAGCGCATAGAGGTAGATATGAAATTTGACCCATTTATCGGCAACAGATTGTTTAATAGAGCTGTGTTTGGTGCGAATCCCGCCGACAAAGCGATGCCTTATCTTGACCAGCTGCAAAGCATGGCGCAAGAGCATTACAACCCTTATATAGAACAAGGTCAGCGCGTAGGACAAAACCTTGAAAGTGCTTATGGCAACATGGCAGCCAATCCAGCGGATTTTATCAACCAACTGATGGGTCAATATAACCCTTCAGAAGGCTTTAAAATGAAGCAAGACATGATGGGTAAGGCCATGCGCAACACTTCTGCTGCTGGCGGCTATCTGGGCACAGAGGCCGACAATATAAGACAGGCGCAGCTAGTCCAAGGTTTGCTTGGTGAAGACATGCAGAATTGGCTTTCTAACGTGCTAGGCGTGCAAGGCCAAGGCTTAGCGGGGCAACAAGGCATGTATAGCCTCGGTTACGATGCTAACCAGCATTTGACTGACGCGCTGGGCACTGTATTAGGCTCTAAGGCTGATTTGAGTTTTGCGGGTCAACGCCAAAAGAATCAGTGGAAATCAGATTTGCTCAAAGGTGGCGTAGGTGCGCTGGGCGGCTATCTTGGTTTAGGTGGCTTTGGGATGGGCACTCAAGGTGCTTTAGGTGGTTTAGGGAATGCGATGGGCTTGTATGACAATGCTTCCAAGAATTACAACCCTAATCAATACTTCAACAGGGGGTAACTATGCCTTTTATGATTCCTAACTTCTCTGGAGTAGCACCTTTAAGCTCATCTGTGGCCGACATGCTGCCTAATTTGATGGCAGGCTACAAGCTAGGCCGAGTCCCGCAGCAAACAGGGCTTGAAGAAGAAAAGATGAAGCTTGCCAATCTTTTGCAAAGTGAAGAAATAAGAAAATCTGGCATTTTAAATCAATTTTTACCTCAAAGAGAGGCTTTGGGCGTTGAAGGATTGTTTTTAGACAACCAAAACCAAAGAATCCTTAACCAGTTCTTGCCAGGTCGAGAAGCGGCTACTGTTTCAGGCTTACAACTAGATAACACTAAAAAAGGTTTAGAAAACTACTTCTATCCAGAAGAATCCAGTTCAGAAAGCGCACTAAGAAGAGCCCAAGCTGAGGTGGCTGGTTTAAGTCCTGAGCAGATTAACGCCAGAAGGGTTTTTGGCAAGGGTAGCCCTGAAGAAATGAATTGGTCTGCGGGACAAATTGGGGCTTATGGTCAGTATGACCAGCCAAACCCTCAACAAACTCCTTGGAACCCCCAAAATCAAATGGATCAAGGTCAAGCTCAAGCCCAAGGCCAGCCACAAGCGCAGCTGCAGAGACAGCAGCAAACTCAAGCTGAACCCAAAAGAAGGGCTTTGTATACTTATCACCCAACGGAAAGAGCAACAATACTTAATCGCATGCGTGAAGATGCTGAAAAGGCTTCCTCTTATAAAGACATGGCAAAAAGTGCATTTAGGGCAATTGACATTGTAAGGGCGAATCCAGACCTTTCAAACGATTTCTTTGTCACTTGGGCAAACTCAAAAAACAGCAATGACATGAGTAAATGGTTGTCAAAAAAAGTTGGCAATAAAAAACGAATTGAAGAATACGAAAAATTGAACAAACTTCTTAATGAGATTGTTAGGGGAAATTCAAAAAATTCGAACGAAAGTTTAACCGACTACAAAGCTAAACTAGTCGAGGATGCTTTAGGCAAAGCCAGTATGCAAGGCGGCGCTATTGAATACGTTCTTAAGAGCAACCTTGAAAATGCTTACCCATATTTAACAGGCTATGGCCAACTGGTATCACAAGGAATTGATAATGGTTTTGGCGTTGAAGCGAAAGAAATTGACAAATATAAACTTCAGCCAGGTCAAAGCATGTATGACGTGTTAACCGTCATTAACAATAAAACCAATCAGCCTGAAAGAATAGAAAGATTTGAGTTATTCCGTAACCGAGTTGAGAGGGGTTAGCTTTATGGCTTACGACCAAAATGACATACCAGATTACACAATTATTGACGACCCCTATGGTGACGTAAGGCTGCCACCAGAACAAATGGCTCCTATTCTTGCAGCTGAAGAGATGAAAAAAGGCAAAGGTAAAGGGGTGGGAATACCAGAGTCTTACCTAAGAGGCGTTAATAGAGCTTTTGATAGATTTGGTTTCGGCGTACAAGATTTGCTTATCCCTAAGGAAGGCAAATTAAGAGAAGGTTTTAACAGGGCTTCCGGCGCGGCAAGACAAGACTTTTTAGAAGCAGCGGAACAGCACCCAGTAGCAGCTCACGCGGGTGATTTTGCAGGCCAAGCCGCTAAAGGCATTTATGATGCTTTTGCTATGGCAACCGGCCTAGGTGGCGCAACACGTTTACCTATGGTTGGCCAAGGCATTCAGCAGGCTGCAAACTTTATAGGCAAGTCTCCCTTAGCCTCTGGCGTGCTAGGTGGCGCATCTGCTGGCGCAATTCAAGGCGCTTTAGATTTACCTGAGGAAGGCACCACAAGAGGTGGTAACGCGCTTTTAGGGGCTGGAATTGGCGCTGGTTTTGGTGGGCTTGTTCCTGGCGCCGCAAAAACCGCTGGCGGTATAGCCAATTTTGCAAAAAGGCATTTTTTAGGGGATGAAGACATTGTCCTAAGGGATATTATCAAGTCCATGACCCCTAAAGAGCTGCAAACCATGTTTAAGCGCAAACAAGCGGGCGACACTTTGGGTGTGCACTTAACACCAGCTGAGGCTTCAGGCTCAAATCTAGCGCAAAAGCTTCAAAAACAAATCAGGGGTGGTGACGATTTAACCAAGGATTTTTATGAATTTGCAGAACTTAGGCGAGAATCAGAGCAGGACGCTTTAGACAGGTTTGTTGATATGCTTAACCCAAAAAGGGAAAACTACAACGAAAGAGTTAGAGATACTGCCTTTGATATTATGGATAAAAACAAAAAAGCCATACAAAAGGAAGCGAGACCCTTTTATGCTGCCGCCGAAAAAGAAGTGGTACCTGATGAGCAGTTTAATAAGTTGATGGAAGACCCTTTCATTAGCATGGGCTATCAACAAATATACAACGACCCTGAGTATATAAAAGTTTTGCAAGGTTTGAACCCTAAAAGCATAAAAGTTTTAGATTTAGTTCAGCAAAAAATGAGAAGAAAAGGCGATGCTCTTTTATCAAACTTTAATACTGAAGGCGACAATTTTATCGGTGGACAATATTTAGACTCACAAAAAAGGCTTGTTGGTTCACTAGAAGAGCTAAGCGACAATTATAGGCAAGGAAGAGCAATTTATGCTGAAGATATGCCTGGATTTCAAAAAAAATTAGAAGGTGAACTGGGCAAACTTGCGGAAACCTCAGAGCGTGGACTTAAAAACATTGGCAAGGTTATTTTTGACCCACAACAAACAGACATTAATAGACTTGTCAATGTCAGAAATGAATTTTTAAAACCTGGTGATGACTACGCCCAAAGAGCAGAAGTCTGGAAAGGCATGATAGCCAATGAATTTGAAAGAAGAGTTGACACTGTAAGCAAAGAAGCGACAGGCAACGTTGGTTCAGCCATTTACAAAAATGTGTTTAGAAACAAAAGCCAATACGACAAGTTTGAGAAAGCCCTAGAGCCATTTCCAGAGGAACTAGAAAAGCTTAAAGCATTTAAAATAGCGTTTAAGGATTTAGTCAACAAGCCTACCATTAAAACTGAAGCTGGACGCGCTGACACTGGAGTAGACAAGTTTAGAAACTGGTTTGACTTTTTGAAATATACTTTTAGAAAAGGTACTGGCGATACTTACGCAAAAACCATGGTCAAAATTATCACTGACCCAAAATATGACACAATGATTAAACGAGCCTTAGAAAACAAAGACCCAAATGTAGCTAGAAACAAACTTGCAGAAATTATTGTTGGCGCCACAGACGGCGGATACTTACAGCAAGCCCTTACAGGCGGCACGCTAGGATTAGCAACAGAATAAGGAACAACCATGGCACTGAGTGATGAATACGTTTTAGATTTTACGCTAGAACCTTATTTTGTTGACAAAGATACAGGGCTACCGTTAGCAAACGGAAAAATCTATTTTTACGATGACGACAATAGAAACTCTCCAAAACCTGTTTATCAGCTAGCTGGAAGCCCTCCTAATTACAACTATGCCATCATGCCTAACCCTATCATTTTGTCATCTGTAGGGACAATACAAGATGCTGACGAAAACAATGTGGCCATTTACTATAAGCCTTATGATGATGACGGCAATGTTCAGCTATACTACATCGTTGTAACCGATGAAAACGACAACGTACAATTTACGCGTGAGGCATGGCCAAATATTACCTCAGGCAATGACCCAACTAAAGCTGATGACAGCTTTCAAAACCTTTTAAGCAACCCGCAATTTTGCGACGTTAATTTTGACCCAGACCTAGGGATGACGGTAGCCTTTACAAATAATGGAACCAAAACCTATGAGTTTGCGCCTGGCTGGGCAGTTGCCATAGACCACACCGGCTCTGGTAGCGTGTTAATTGAGCGCGAAAATGTCTCAGGGTTTGCAAACCTACCCACCGATCCGCCGTATCTACTTAAAATCACGCCTGGGACTAATGTGTCAGGGCTTCGTCTAATTCAACGTCTATTCGACGATTCCGGCCTTTTCTCAGGGGGTTATTTAGCTACGTCGGCAACGCTAGGGAATGGAACTTCACTCACTGCCTTCTATTGGCCTAGCGTGGTGGGACCCAGTGGACCAACCACTATTTACAATAAAACAAACAACAGCGGTAATTATCTAGAAATCAGCGATTCAGCGGCCATTCCTGGCTCAAGCAATACCGATTCTGGGCCCAATGCCTATGTAGACATTGTGTTTCAATTAAGCACCACGGGCGTATCAAGGCTCACAAGCATACAGCTGTCTTATTCAGTCAACGACCCAAGCGATACGGTCAAATATGCTCAAGTGCCTGTGAACAGACAGCGCGACATGTTGGCGCACATTTACCAATACAATGCGCTGAATAAGCCTATTCCATCTTACTTAGTAGGCTGGGACTTCCCCTACAATCCAGCGCAACTAGGCGAGATTCTAGGTCCTTTTGCAGATGGCCCACAAACCTCTAGATACGTTTGGGACCAAACCATTATTTATCAAGAATCTAACAACGGTTATTCAGTAGAGCGCGACGACTTGGGCGGTCTAAAGATTATCTCTGAAGTCAACCAATCTCAGTTTGCTTTAGTCCAATACATCGAGCGCAAACAAGCTAGAGACTTACTTTCAGGTGATATGAGCCTGTTCATCAAGGCAAGAACCTCAGTGCCAACAGGCACAAGGGCTGTAGCCTCTATTTGGTGGACGGACGATTTAGCATTGCCTGACCTAAACTCTCCTGTGTTTGACTCGATTGTTAACAGCCTAGATTCAATTGGCTACCCTAATAACCAAAACGGCAATTGGAACGAGGTTGAAAACCCACAAGTTCAGTTCTGTGAATTCAGAATCGAACCTGGCCCAGAGTTTACAGAAATTAGCTTTGAAGGTTTTTCAATTGATAATTTAGCTAACGCTGAAACAGCTACTTATATGGCGGTTGTGGTTGGCTTTGCCCCGATTGATGACAACTTAACAGTGGATGTTCAGGCCATCGCCTTACAAAAGGGCAGCGTCGCCACTTACCCCGCCCCCAAATCACCGGATGAGCATCTTAGAGAGTGCCAACGTTACTATGAAAAAAGCTTTTTGACTGACGACCCAGATGACTTGGAAAATAGGCTGGTGACGGCACAATCTGCTTGTGAGAACAGAGCGGGCACCTTTTTCTTTAGGCAAAACGGCTTTTCTATCAACTTTGAAGTCGAAAAATACGACGAGCCTACGTTAACGGTTTACAGCCCTGATGGTGGCGCCGCTAATAACGTTAGGGCTTTTGTATGGGGCTTTGGGGCCATTGGCAACGCGAACGCTAACAAGGCCATTACTTATTGGACAAACGACGTAGGCACTAAAACAGCGGTATTTAGGCCATCTGGCGCAGCCAATGACGGGCCAAGTATTGGAACCGTAGAAGTTGGCGCGGTAGGGCAATGTTGGATTGAGCTGCATTATTTAGCAGACGCAAGACTAGGAATCATTTAAGGAGCGAACATGGATCAGCAATATAACATTAATAGTTTTAGTAGCGGTGTAAATGGTTTTGGTTCGCAGTTTGCTAAAATCGTATTTTCAGCCAATTTGCCAGCTAATACCAATAAAACCATCACGGTTCCAGGGGCCGATGCAGCCGATGACCCACGTGTAAGGGTTCCTAGATTTTTAGCTGTTTTTAGCTATCACGCAGCAAGGAATGTTTACGTTAAACTAAATGCCACGGCAACAACGCCTGCTGGTGCTGACTTTGCAGCGGGCAGTGAGTTGCTCCCCCCAGCCAAGGTAGTGAAAGCGGGTGACGTTATCAACGTGATTACAGCCACAGCCGATACTAACGTATCTGTTGCGCTATATGAAATCTACGGAGCCTAAAACATGGCCAAGAAAACCATTAAGTTTAGCCAGTTCCCAGGGCCCGCCACGCCGATAGAACCAACTGACATTGTGGTGGGTTTAAGGGGTGGTGAAAACTATCAGTTTACCGAGATAGCTTCTTCTTCAGTTTTAGAAAATGCCACCTTTGTTCTTAAAGAGGCTGACCCAAACTTCCCTAATGCCCAGGTATTAGACGATTTACCCCCAGGTGTTATGGCGGTAGATGCTGACGGTAACATCACTTCTACGGTCATCTCAGGCGTGCCAGGCGAGATTGTAGTGACTAATGGTGATGGCTCTACCCCTGGGCCTATTACCATTGGTCTTGCAACACCTGGCGGCGGGGGCGGTGGTGCAACCATTAAAACCATTGCTCAAGCCGTGATGAACTTTGGGGTTGGCGACTGGCTAAGAATTGATGACCATCCAACGGAAGTTTACGTTTTAGCCCAAGCCAATAACGACACTAACGCCGAAACCGTGGGTGTGTGTGTGGCTCAAGACTTGTTAGCTGGCACCTTTACCCTTCAACAGGCTGGATGGACTAACGTATTTGCTGGACTAACCAAGAGGCAAGTTTACTTTTTAAGCGAGCTAGTCGCAGGAGAGATGACGACCGTTGAACCAACAGGTTCTAATGTCTCACGCTCAGTGTTTGTGGCAGATAGCACCACAAGTGGTTGGGTTTACCCTCACAGACCTGTCATTGAGAGTGGATGCTTAGAGTGTGAAGGTTCCAATGGCGGTGGCGGCTCTAACGTTGTTGTAGTCTCTGGCGGTACAGCCGTAGACTTCACTGGCGCAGACATTGGCAAAGCTATCTATATCAGTGGCACCAATGCTTACTCCTTAGCTAAGGCTGATGATGAGCTTAAAGCTAGGGCTGTAGGCTTATTAGTCGCCTACACTGACGCTAATAACTTCAGCTACCAAACAGCTGGCTTTTCAGATGTGTTCACTGGTCTCACAGGCGGCACAACTTATTATCTAAGCCCAACCACAGCTGGCGCATTGACGGCAACCAAGCCAACGCAAGCCAATCAGTGGGTCAAACCTATGCTGGTGGCCATCAACGCGGGTGACGGTTTAATTTTAGAACAATTGCCAATGCCTATTGCAGATGGTGTTAGCAAGATTTATGTCAACCAAGCTGCCTCAAGTTTTGTGGCGGGCGACATTGTTTACATCTCAGCGGCCAATACTTACGCCAAAGCACAGGCTAATGCTTTAGTAACCTCTAGGGCGGTTGGTATAGTCGTTTGGGCGAGCGGTACCGAGTTTGTGATTCAAACCAGCGGATTTACTACTGCTATCACCGGCAAAACACCTGGCTCTCAATACTGGTTATCAAGCGGAACTCCTGGGGCGATGACCACGGTTGAGCCCTCTGCAGGCCTTGTAAGCAAGCCTATCTACGTGGCTTTAACTGCTGACTCTGGTTACATTGTCGAGCAACGACCGATGCTACAACCTAATGCTAATGGTGGTGGTGGCGGTGGCGGTGGATATGGGCCTATGGGTTCATGGACTACACTTGCTAGCGGTGATTTGACTGGTTTAAATCAAGTTATATTTAACAATACATTGATAACAACTGGTTATAAGTATTATAGAATAAGTATGTTTGATGTTTTAACGAGCATGAATTTAACAACTTGCAATATTGAATTTTCAGAAGATAACGGTCTTAACAGGCTTGGTCAGTCTGAAGCAGGTGCAAGTTTGTATACTTTTGCAAACTATCCATTTCCAGGTGCGCCAGCAAACTATTTTACAGTGGGCTATGGGGTTTCATCATTTTTTCCAACAGCTTTTGGTGGTGGCGCTAATTTATGGAACATTCCTAGATATGTAGCTCAACAAATAATGACATTATCAAATATAAATATTGGTGGAAGGATTTTATTTTGGTCTGATTATTCAATAGCTGCAACCGGAGGATCCAATTTTCCTTCGGATTATGATTATTATTACATAAATAATGGATCTCACGGTGGGTCCTTTTGGACTGAAGGTCCTGGGTCAAAAGCTTTATACAACATTGTTAATATTAACTACATTCGACTATACCTAAACCAAGGTCAATTCATCCAAGGTAAATACGCACTTGAAGGCGCAAACATAGGGATTTAACATGGGTCAAACATCTGTTGTCAGAATTGGAAACCAGATTTGTTACCAGGTTTACCAGGTGAATCATGGTTTTGGTTTTATGGAAATTATTAGGAGAGACAGAACCCTTCAAGCATACGTATTAGCCCAGGCAAACACTAAAGAAAATGCCGAAGTCTGCGGCATGGTGGTTAGAGTCATAGACGCTAACAACTTTATATACCAACAAGTTGGCATGTTATATAACATTGTAAACCCACCAGTTCCTTTAGTGGATGGAGAGGTTTTTTTCTTATCAGCTTCAAATCCTGGGCAAATGACCATTGTAGAGCCTACCGCTTTAACCAATATCTCAAAGCCTGTTTTCTTGTGCACTGGCACTGATTCTGGACAGATTTATCACATGAGAGGGTTTTACGTTGGTTTTCCTAACGTAGATGATGATGACGAATCAGACAATGGTTATGAGCTTGGCTCATTAGGTGCACTTTTACACGCCAGAGACCAAAAGTTTGTTGGTGAGTCTGGTGGCACTTTTACCAGTGGCGCGTGGAGAACTAGAGAAGTTAACTTGGTAGTCACCAATAACATCGAAGCCTCACTAACTGGCAATCAAATCACCTTAAAAGCTGGCACTTATTTTGCTGAAATTTATTGCCCTGTAGGCAGAAACTCAGGTGCAACCGACCCAGATGGTCACAAAGCTAGGCTATACGATATTACCGGCGCAACAAACTTGCTGGTCGGCCAAAGCGGTGCTAACAGCGAAAACGTGTGGAAACAATATACTTCTACCATTCAAGGTATGTTTACTTTAGCTGTAGACAGCGTGCTTGAAGTGCAACATCAAATTACTAACACATGCTCTGACAGAGGCTTTGGTGTTGAGTCTAATCTTGATTCAATGCCTGAAATTTACGCCAACGTCATTATTCACAAGCTTACCGCTGGTGGTACTGGTGGCCAAGATGGCAATTTGGGTGAAGTCTTACATGTTAGGGATGAAAAAGCAGCTGGCACGGATGGGGGCACCTTCACGACTGGTTCATGGCAGACTCGCACTATTAACACAGTCAAAACTAACAACGTTGCAGGCTCAAGCTTGGCAGCCAATAAAATTACTTTAGCGGCTGGCAATTACTGGGTAGATATCTATGTTCCAGCGGCTGGTGAATCCATTGACGGACCACAGCCTGGAGGACATAAGGCCAAGCTCAGAGATGTTACCAATAACGTAGATTTATTAATTGGGGTTAGTGGACACATTGATAGAGATGACGCTAAACAGTATGACTCACACATTAGAGGCTTTTTTACCTTGGCTGGAGCTGCCGATTTAGAAGTGTGGCATAGAAGCTCAGGCGCAACCGCTACAGGTGAAGGATTTGGGCAAGCTTCAAACATTGGCGGCTTAGTCGAAGTTTACGTCGAAGCTTTGGTTTACGATGTTAAAACAGCTATCACAGGCAGTGTTTTAGGTTATGGAAGTCTTGGTGACGTGTTCCACGTGCGTGATGTCAAGGCGGCTGGCACCGATGGTGGTACTTTTACTGGTGGTTCATGGCAAACCAGAACCCTAAACACGATTGAAACTAATAACATCGGTGGGGCTTTGGCGGCCAATGTCGTGACTTTAACGCCTGGCATTTATTACGCTGACATCTATGTGCCTATTTGCTGGGATGGCGTAACCGCTTTTAATGGTTCGCACAGAGCTAGACTCAGGGATGTGACTAATAACGTAACTGTGTTAATGAGTTACTCTGGTGCCGTTAGTGAGTTTGCGTATAAGCAATACAACGCAAGGTTGCAAGGGACTTTTACGGTTACAGCCAACACTGACTTTGAGGTCCAACATTTAACTACGTCAACGCTATTAACCAAAGGGTTTGGGGCTGCTTCTAACGTAGATGGGCTAGATGAAATTTACGTAGATGCTTTGTTTTACAAGATAGGGGAAGTGTAATGGGATTTTCTGCAATACAAAACATCATTCGGCCAAACGGGGTTATTCAGACCATTGTTGCCCAGTCTACCTCTAAAATGAGCTCTAGCGCGGTGATTCCATATGATAATACTCGGCCTCAAATATCTGAAGGAACGGAGTACATATCGCTAAGTATTACGCCAACATCAACAACCAGCATTCTTTATTTTGAGTTTAACGCCCCACAATGGGCTGGAAATGGGACTCAATATCCAATCGGCGCAATATTCAGGAGCGATCAAACGGATGCCTTAATAGCGCAAGCTGGTTGCACCAATTCGGCTGGGACTGGATTTTATTGCGAAACCTTTCTTTCTGTTTATTCTGTTTCTGGTACAACGAGCCCACTTACAATATCGTTAAGATTTGGTCCAAACGCAGCAGGAACCGTTTATATGAATGCTGATGATAATAATGATCAGTATTTAAATGGCGCGTGGATTGCGTGCTTAACGGCAACTGAAATAGCTGCTTAGGGGGTAACATGGGTTTTTCTGCAATACAAAATATCCCACGACCGAATGGTGTTGTGCAAATGAAGGTCGTTCAAAGCTCATCTAAAATGAGCTCTACGGCAATCATACCAAAAGATAACACTAGGCCTCAAATATCTGAAGGTGTGGAATTTTTTAATTTAAGTATTACGCCAACAGATGTTAACAGTACCATATTAATTAAATGCTCTTTTCCAAACGTATCTGGTGACGGCTCAGCTTATCCGGTTGTTGCAATATTTAGAAACGACCAAACAGACGCTTTAATTGCCCAGGCAAAAGGGATCGGGCAATCAAGGGGGCTAGTATGCGTTAAAACAGTTGCGGGCACTACAAGTCCTTTAACAATATCAATGAGGTTTGGCCCAAACATAGCTGGAACTTCTTACATGAATGCTGATACTACAAACACCCAGTATTTTGGGGGCGCCTGGATTATTACAATTTATGCTATAGAGCTTGCAGCTTAAGGAACACTTATGTTTGACATAAACAGTTTATATCAAATTTTTGGGCTGCCTATTAACTCTGGGACAACTTGGAAGTATGTGTCGGAACAAGACAGCCAAGCTACGGTTGAATCGCCAGGCTATTTTGAACAATTTCCAGATACCTTTGTAGACAAGCGTTTTATATTGCCCAATGACTTGATATATGTTGTTTATTTGCAGACTAACGCGATGCTTTGTTATCGCGTGATGCAGACAGAACCAGAAATCACCATTGAGCAATACATCTCAACAGCGGGATTGACGGGCAAACTAGAAGACCTAAGCGATGTCGCGATTGCCAACCCCTTAAACGGCCAAGTGTTGAGTTACTTAAATGGTGACTGGGTGAATTCTGGCGGCGGCGGTGGAGGTGGAGCGCCTACAGCGGCTAACTATGTTTTAAACACGCCTAACGTTGACCTTCCATTTGCTCAAAGTTTGAGCATTTTAGCTGATGGTCTAGTTAAAAATGCCACGGGCACAGGCGTTTTAAGCATTGCGACTCAGGATGTTGACTATTACGCGCCAGGTTCAACCATCCCAATAGTTGATGGAGGCACGGGGGCTAATGACGCATCTACCGCAAGAGACAATCTTGGCCTTACTATTGGCGTTGATGTCCAAGCTTACGACGCGCAACTTCAGGCGCTTTCCACGCTTAACCCTGCGCCATTTAGCACCATGATACCTTACTTTACAGGACCTACCACAGCTGCGTTGGGCTACATCACAACCTTTAGCTTGTCGCTGCTTGACGATGGTTCAGCAGCCGACGCCAGGAACACGCTTGGGCTTGGTACGCTTGCCACTCAAAGCGGAACGTTTTCAGGCACAAGTTCAGGCACCAATACAGGCGACCAAAATTTGTTCTCTCAAGTTTCAGTCGCGGCTCAACCAGACATCATTGCAGACACCTTAACTAGCACTCTTACTTTTGTTGAAGGCAGCAACGTTACTATTACTACCAATGCTTTAGCTAAGACCGTGACTATCTCTAGCACGGCTAGCGGTAACGTGCCCGATGGCAACTATGGCGACATTACGGTATCTGGCTCAGGTTCCACGTGGAACATTAATACTAACGTAGTCACGTACGGCAAAATGCAGCAAGCAACCGCCGATAGTATTTTGATAGGCCGCCGTAGTGGCTCTACAGGCAATCTTGAGCAGATAAGCTTAGGAACCAACCTTAGCATGTCTGGAACTACCCTTAATGCAACAGGCGGCGTTTCTGACGGTGACAAAGGCGATATCACCGTAAGCTCAAGCGGCACGGTCTGGACGGTAGACAACAGCGCGATTACGTACGCCAAAATTCAAGATGTCAGCGCAGCTTCTAAGTTGCTAGGCAGGGGTGATAGTGGCTCAGGTGTAGTGCAAGAGCTTAGCCTAGGTACCAACTTAAGTATTACGGGCACAACTTTAAACGCAACAGGGGCAATCTCAGATGGCGATAAGGGTGATATTACTGTTTCTAGTAGTGGCGCTGTGTGGACTATCGATTCAGGCGCGGTTACTTACTCCAAAATCCAAAACGTATCAGCCACAGACCGAATCTTGGGGCGAGAGAGTGCTGGACCAGGGGTCGTAGAAGAAATCGTTTGTACGGCTGCTGGCAGGGCTTTGCTTGATGACAACACAGCAGCTGACCAAAGAGCGACTCTGCAAGCTGCTCAGTCAGGCGCTAATACAGATATTACTAGCATTTATCTAAATAACACTGGGTTAAAAGTCAAAGACACTGACGCAAGTCATGGCTTAAGTATTGTCCCTGGCAGCAATTTAAGCGCAGACAGGACGCTGACGGTTAGCACAGGCGACGCTGATAGAACTTTAACGCTGTCTGGCAATGCTGATATCTCAGGCACCAACACAGGTGACCAAAACCTATTTAGCACGATTGCGGTTCCAACCCAATCAAGCATAGTGGCCGACTCTACCAGTGACACGCTTAACATTAACGCGGGCACAGGCATTGCTTTAACCACTGATGCCACAACCGACACGCTTACGATTGCCTCCACTGTTGTGGGTTTGACTGATGGCGATAAAGGCGACATTACGGTTAGTGCTAGTGGTGCTACTTGGACGGTTGATAACCAAGCCATTACTTACGCTAAGATGCAAAACGTAAGTGCAGCCAGTCGCATACTTGGACGAGGCGATTCCGGCGCTGGTAGCCCGCAAGAGCTTACTTTGGGCACAAACCTAAGTATTACTGGCACGACTATCAACGCTACTTTTGCAATATCGGATGGGGACAAAGGTGATATCACTGTCAGTGGTGGTGGCGCTACTTGGACGATTGATAACACAGCCGTCACTTATGCCAAAATTCAAAACACTGCAGCCGCTAGTATCTTAATAGGCCGAGGCTCATCTGGCACGGGCTCTGTTCAAGAAATCACGCTTGGAACCAATTTAAGCATGTCTGGCACGACATTAAATGCAACTGGTGGTAGCGGTGATGCCATTGTGAAAGTAATTTCACAAACCACTATGAATTTTAACGTGGGCGATGCCTTGAGAATTCAAAATCACGCCAGTGAAGTTTATATCAAGGCGCAAGCGGACACAGCTGAGAATGCCGAGGCGGTCGGTATCTGTATTGATAAAGACGTTGGCAATAATGAATTTACGATACAGCAAGCGGGCTATAGCAGCATATTTTCTGGGCTCACAAAAGGTACTGTTTACTTTTTGTCGGATTCTGTGGCGGGGGCTTACACCTCTACTGAGCCATCAGGAAGCAGCGTATCTAAACCGTTATTTGTAGCCGAAAGCTCCACAACTGCATTGGTATATCCATACCGAGGCGCAATTCAAACGGGCATAGGTGGTGGAAGCACCAACGCGGGCGTTGATTTGGGTCTTACTTACTGCATCTCTACAGGTCAATTTTCAAGCTAAGGAATTATCATGGCAGCTAATACACAACCGATTTTTACTAATGTTCCTAAAACTCAATGGGCTCAAGTTACGGCTGCTGATAGCAGCACAGACGGAACGGATGCAGACGTTCAGTTAATTTTTACGGCTGACGCCACAGACGGCTCTTATGTGCAAAAAATAATTTTTCAGCCTCGCTCTACCTCTGGCTCAACCAACACAAGCGCTGCTGCTGGTAGAATTTATTTAAATAATGGCTCTACACCTGGGACGGCCGCTAACAACGTATTAATTAGAGAAGTGACATTACCAGCCGTTGCAGTCAATACCACTGCAACTTCTGCTGCCATGTCTACAGAAGTTGCTTTAAATTTACAATTACCAGCAAGCTATAGGATTTATGTGGGTATTACTGCTATGGCGGCAAATACTAACTACGCAGTCACTGGAGTTGGTGGGGATTATTAATGCAAAAGCTTCCGGCTGAAGATGAGTTAAATGCTGTTTTTGTAGGCGCGGTAGGCTCAGAAGCAACTAACGTATCTGGGTGGCGCTTTAGCATGTGGAGAAAACCTGAAGGCTCAAAATTACACATTGTAACATTGCAAGCGCCAGGTGGTAGAGGCGGGGCTGGCCAAGCAAGTGCTTTGGGGGTTGCTGCTAGAGGTGGTGGTGGCGGCGGCGCTGGCTCAAACGTTACTTTTGTTGCGCCAAGTTTTGCTATCCCCAATGTTATGTACGTTGTAATACCCCCTTCAGGCGCAAATAACACATTGCCTACAACCTGGGCGCCTTACCCGCCGATGAGTAGCACATCAACAGCAATTATTGTTCCAGCCGCTGGCAATGGTCGCATAGGTAGCACAGGCGCAAGTGGTGGCGCAGTTGGTAGCGCAGGAGCAGACGGAACCGGCTCTGCGGCTGCAAGGTTTATGCGAACTGGATTAGCTCCAGTGGCCGGAAGCGCTGGCACTCAAAATGCCGCCTCAACAGCTGTAATTAGCCATGACAATGTGACTTCCGGTGGCACTGGTGGCACTGGTGTGGATGCTGCTAACTCAACGGTTTCCAGCACTCCTGGCCAAATTACAAACAGTAACTTTCTCGGTAATGTTCCCTCTCCTGGCACTGGCGGCGGTTTAAATGGAAACCGTGGACACAGTTTTTTGGCGGATCCTATGGTTGGCACTATTAACACTGGCGGCACTGGTGGCGCTGGCGCATCTGGCACAAATGCTGTTGGTGGTCGAGGTGGTGATGGCGGCTGGGGCTGTGGTGGCGGTGGTGGTGGTGGTGCGAACGGAACTGGCGCTGTAGGTGGTGCAGGTGGTGAAGGTGGCGCAGGTTATATTATTGTAAGGACGTTAGTTTAATGCAGCCGTTTACAAGATTTGATGAGCCTAGAGGCTTGTATTTATGGGTTGGAGGCGTTTCAAGCGTTGCATCTCAGCAAACCATACATCAATGGACAAAACCAAAAAATTGCACTTATTTGTATATTCTGACCGTTCATGGCGGCTCTGGCGGTGGCGGCGGTGGTGCAAGTGCGCTTTCAACTGCGGCCGGTGGTGGCGGCGCTGGAACTGCTGCATTTGGTCAAGTGCTTATACCAGCTATGTTTGTTCCTGACCAACTAACAATAGGCGTTGGCTGGGGTGGCGCTGGTGGAACTGGGGGTGTTCAGGGTGGCGCAGCTGCAACTGCTGGCATAGCTGGAGGCGCTTCTTTTGTGTGCGCAACTTCAAGCAATTTTACCCAAAATCTTATCTGTGGTTTTGAAGGGCCATCGGGTACAAACGGTGGCAGTCCTGGCACTACTGCTGGTGGCGCTGGAGCGTCACCTCAAATCTCAACTCAAACACAAAGCACGCCAGCTATGGCTAGTACAGGAGGTCTAACTAGTGGCTCTGGGCTTGCCACTAACGCAACAGTTGCCACGGTTACATCGCAGGGATTTTCATGTAATGGTGGCGCTGGCGCTGGTGTTAACGCCTCAAACCAATCCGGAAGAGGCGGCGCGATGGAATGGTCATCCGGAAACCCTACAATTCCTGGCACAATTGCAGCTTCTGTAGTGGCTGGAGCAAATGGGCTAAACGGCTTTACTTTTTTTGACGATCCTTTAGTTGGGACTTTAATGTTGGGCGGTCAAGGAGGCTCTGGAAACTCTGCTGGAAACGGTGGTCGAGGTGGTGATGGCGGCTGGGGCTGTGGTGGCGGTGGTGGTGGCGGCGCAAACGGAACTGGTGTTTTAGGTGGAAACGGTGGTAGCGGGGGCCCTGGATATGTGGTCATACAATGTATATAACTAACAATGATGCCAATTTAACAAGCTGGTATACCTCTCCAGGTTGGTTTACTTGGGTAAAGCCAATTGGGGTAAGTTTTATTCAAATTATCATGCGCGGTGCTGGTGGCGGTGGCGGCGGTGGGGGCGCAACCTCTGCATCTACCACAATTGGCGGTAGCGGCGGAGCTGGTGGAAACTGCTCAAGAATATTAACGCTTACCAACCTTATTCCTGATGTTTTGTATGTATATGTTGGCGCTGGCGGCGCGGGTGGCACTGGGCATATAAACGGCGCTGGGGGCTCTAACGGCACAGCCGGAGAAACCACTTTTGTTAGTGTGTATAAAGACACAACCAGTCAAAACAGAATTGCTCAAGCTGCTGGTGGCTTAGGTGGAAACGTTGCAAGCACAACTGGCGGGGCCTCAGGTTCTACAACTTTTACCCCTAGAGTAGTGCCTCAATTTATTGTTCCTCAAGATGCTTTAGGGACTTCTGGCACAGGCGCAGGAAGCGGCAACGCTAATGGCACAGCTTACAACCTTGCAACCAGTTCAAATTTTTGTATTTTCACGCCTGGCGGAACTGGCGGCGGTGGTGCCGCAACAGGGTCAACTATTTATATTGGGGGCGTTTATAACGGCTATACAAACTCCGTCCCTTACGCTACGTTCCCAACACTAACCGCAACAGCTGGACAAGCTGGGGGGGGCGGTACTTTTTTTATAGAAGGCCAAAAATATTTGTGTTTAGGTGGTCAAGGTGGCCACAGCTCAAGAACGACCGCGGTTCCTGGTGGCAGGGGTGGCGATGGCGTTATGGGCTCGGGTGGGGGCGGTGGTGGCGCTTTTAGAGGTGATACCACAACCCAAGGTGGTGCAGGTGGTACAGGAGGTAATGGATGGGTTCTGATAATTGCAAGGTAAAGGGTATGAAACAAAAAAAGACATCGGCTAAGGGCGCTATTAGTGCTAATATAAAAAAAATCAAAACGGCTGCTAAGCCAAAAAGAACTCATGCTGAAATCCATGAGACACATTCTAAAATGGTTGAATCACGTAAAGGGAAATAAACATGGCTTACATTGACGGAAATCTCATTAAATTAACTGCTAACACTAACGTGATTGGCAAATTGGCACCCACTTCAGGCGCTAACTTATGGCAGTATTCCAACAGCGTTGATAACATGGCAACCATTACAGCTGCCAATTATTTTAAAGCTTTTGGCGTTAATCCTTTAAACGTAAACGGCACTTATCCCGCTGTAGATGATTTTATTTATGTCATCGCCTCTGATGGCACGATGATTTTAAAAATCAGCGATTTAAGTCCCACTGTCACCACTTTAGTGGTAGTCGGTCCAGGCAGTATTCAAAGTGATGAAATTGCTAACAATGCTATCACCACTGCTAAGATTTTAGATGCTAACGTAACCTTAGCAAAACTTGCTGCTGGTATCACCCCAAGCCATATTATCAAATATGCTGGACAAACAACTACTGTTGGTGGTGCTGCTGCTGAAGCGTTTGTGATTAACGGTGTGTTAAACACGGACAGAGCATTTGTTCAGATCGTAGACAATGGCACTGGCAACGTAACCGCGTTACAAGCTGTTTGCACTGCAAATACTTTGACCATTACTTTTAGTGGCAACCCAGGTAACGACACTATTTTTAATTATCAAATAATTAGAGCTAGTGCTTGATAAATTATTTTGCTATGATAAAAATGTAACTTGTAACTCATTCCTTGTTACATCATGCAAAGAAAGTAAAGCTAAAGGGCAGATTCCTCGCTGCCCTTTTTTATCATCTCCAACAAATAGGTCAACATGGGCGTAGTAGTTTTTCACCCTTTTTTGGCGCATACTGAAGTGACGGCATTGCCACAAGAAGGCACCGACACAAACATGGATGCAAACGCGCTTAGAACTGACATTATTCGACCCGCTTTAAAAGTAGTGGATTTACATAGCCCAGAAGCTGAGGACTTGCTTTTAGGTACTGCCCTTGCAGAAAGTGGGCTAAGAGTAGTCACTCAGTTTAAGGGCGGCCCTGCCTTATCCTTTTTTCAAATTGAACCAGCCACTTATATAGACTGCGTGCGTTATTTAACGCGGGTTAACGTTAATTTAGGCAAAAGAATTTTAGCTGCTATTTATGCCGACGTGTTTCCAGAGGCGCAAGCTTTAACGTGGAATTTACGCTTGGCTGTTTTGATTGCCAGAACCAAATATTTTATGGTACCTGAAAGGTTGCCAAAAATTACAGACGTCGCAGGGATGGCGAATTATTGGAAAAAATATTACAACACTGAAGGCGGCAAAGGGACAGTGGAGAAATATATAAAAACATGGGAAGCGTATCAAAGATTAGAGAGGGCGAGGGCAAGATGATAGCCTACATTTTAGCGGCTGTGGCTGTGGCAACCCTGGCAGCTATCGGCATTGGGGCTTATAGGCACACGGATGAGCCGGATGGCAAAATTGAAGAGCTTGCCGAAACCGGAATTGAGCGCGTGCTGGAAGAAAAATTTGGCCTTGAAAAAGGCACATTAGAGGGTAGAATTGACCTCACGCCAAGCAGTGACGAAAAGCAAGTGTGATGATAAGTCAATTTGACGTAGTGTGTGTCTATGTAACCTTGGGGGTATGCTTGGGCGGCGCACTATTTGGACTGCCTGTGACCACATTTTTTTTACCGGAATTTGTTTGGCGTGATATTGGAATACGACCCTATTTTATAAGAGTCGTATTTTTTGGGGCATTAGTTACAACATTTAAAGCATTGATGCTTTTTTGGATGCTTGATTAAGCGTTGATATCGGAAGGCTCAACAAGTCTTCTATGCAAATCAGCCACTTGAGCCATTAACAAATCAATTTTATTTGCAACCACTGCAAATTTATCTAATTTTTTAGCGACTATTTTTTTGGCCACTGGCTTTGCTGCCTTGACTGGTTTTGCTTTTTTAACCACTTTAGCAGGTCTGCCCCGCTTTGCAGGTGCTTTTTTTGCGGGAGAGGCTTTTTTAATTTTTTTGGCATTGGATGTTTTCATTTTTCACTCACTTAGTTAATTGAGTCTGCAATTATATACAGACCCAATCTAAATTCAAGTTATTTGATTTTATCAGCCAAAGTATCAGCTTGATTTTCTTTTTCCAAAACCTCGCCTGTCTCTTCATCAAATTCAAAAAATTCTCCATTTAATGCATTGTTTTGATTGCCCATTTCAGCTGCTTCGTCTAGGGTAACCGCGTTTTGAACCTCAATTGAGATTGGTAGGTATTTAAACATTCTGCGGATGACAGTTTTTTTGGCCATTTCATCAAAGTGATCTACCCAAGGCGCAGAATTTTTACCCATAGATTTGTCGCGAATTTTTATAATATCGGCAACAGTCATAACTTCAAACTGATAGCTACCGTTGCCAAATTTAGCAATGGCATAATAGGCAACTGGGGAACCCCTATCTTTGCCTAAGGCTGGGCTATGGGTGATGGTGGATTCTGTGCCTAGGTTGATAGAATAATCATCGTTTTCGTAAATGGCTCTAGCCTCAATGTTAGTTACCTTGTCAGAGCGTAGAGCTAACTCAATCATGCCCTTGTAGCCAATAATAACGGTAGCTTCCGTTTTATATGGCACAAAATATACGTGCCCTAACAAACCTGGCTCTAAACCCAACGCAGAAGACACCATAAGGCATTTCATTAAGCTTTGTGGGTTGCACTCGGACAATCTTTTGTTGGCTCTAAGCTCATTGAGAGCGACCCTAACAAGTCTGTCGGCTGTGACGTGTTTAGGTAACGCCTTAGCCATCTGAGGCTTTAACGCCTCAAATAAGTTGGTTAATTTTTTAAAATTTTCTTTGGTTGCTACGCTTTGCATGTTAAATCCTGCTTTGTTACTTAACTAATAATGTTCTATGCCCACCAGCTTCTATATTGAGGTATTGCTCATATAGGTCTGGGTGTTCTGCTTTAAATTGCTTGTCGTTAAACTTTTTGTATCCCGAAGTTTTTCGCCAAGTAGCAACAGTTTTAGAATCTGGCGCAACGAGAGTTTGCTTGTTTTGCATAAAACATTTAATTTTTTCTTCCATCTGAGTTTTTGACGCTTCATATTCTTTGAGTCTAGCCTTTAATTCTTTTAGTTTTTCTAGCTCTTCTAAAACATCACAATCAGCCACAATAATTTCATCGCTTAAATTGTCGCCATAAAGACTTACAATTTCCTGTGAATTTCTTGGAGTTGGCGCAATGCCGTTAACAACACAGCTGTAGAATTCTTTTTCGCGCTCAATAATAACTTTTTCAAGTTTTTCGTTACGCTCATAAGTATAGTAACGCAAATCAGAACCGCGGATAAGCACAGCAATAACAGCACGCTCCAAATCAGCACAAGCGACGTAATGAGCAACCTGGCATAGGTAGTAATCTGGGATAACATTTTCCCCTTGCTCACCCCATCCGGCATCATTATAGGTTGTCTTTGCTTCAAAAACTGCACGCTTGCTTGATATGATTCCGTCAACATTGCCACCCATCCATTTGTTTGTTTTATGATTTACCCAAGTATTTTCTTGCTCAATGACATCGTTTGTCTCGTCTTGATACCACTGCTTTACAACCGGCTCTAAATACACGCCAGCTTTGATAAATCTTGAGTCGGATAAATCTGGCTCATCAACCATGCCTGTTTTGATGCGCCACAAATCAATGAGATTGCCCCACGGGGATACGTTACAAATGACGGCTGCATCAGTGCCAGTAATGTGCTCTCGTCGACGTTGTTTTTCTGCTTCTGTAAACATGTGTATCTATCCTTTTTGCTTAACTTTTGTCGAGATTTATTAATTTGCACCCGACAACCAGCACTATAGCGAATAGTGCTAGGTGTGTCAAGATGAGTGAGGTTAAAATGTGCATAAAAAATCCTTTTACTTTTTTACTCGAAAGCGTATATAGTAGACACATTAAACAAAACAGCAACTTAGTACGAGGATAAAAAATGAAATATTATGGCTATAATTCAATGGTAGCAAGGATCTCATTTGACGCGCATAAAATGATTAAAGACGTGTGTTTTTACAAAAATACCACGGTATCCACCTTTGTCATTGAGAGCACGCTAGAGCTTGCTAAAAAGATGAGCAATTCCGAATTGAGAAAACATTTGTCTGATACACCCTACGGGCGCAAACAATTAGTGATGAACGCAAGCCCAGAGTTTCACGAATTTGTGAGAAGTAAAGCTGAAGAGCTGGGCGTAAGCATGTCCATGCTAATGGCCACCTGCGCTTATCAAGCTGCTAAAAAAGCCAACATCGCAATTGTAGTTAGAACCAAAGACAAACGTCTAGCTTAGTTGATTTGAGAACTGAAGAAGGGTAGATTAGCAGAATTATTTTTTTTAGGTTTTAGTCGGCTCCACCAGCAAAGTAAGCCGACTAATAATTTCCTCAAGCTTCAACAAAAGGAAAATTAAATGACTCAAAAACTTTACCATACTGATCGCGCACGTCAACCTATTTTTTCAACTCACTTGAGTCGTGTAACTCCCCTGTTATGCGTTAGTCTGTTTTTACGCCCCCTAAGCCAATTCAAATTTATTCAACTTTCTTGGATGTATTCACATGGATGAGATAGTTACTTTCACAGTCGCCGAGGCTAAAATAGTTAATCACGTAAATTATTATGCCTCAAAAGAATGGGGGTATTGCGCTAAGCCATACACCACCATTTCTCGTGAGCTAGGCTACTCAAAAAAGACGGTTTATCTAGCTGTTCGCAAAGCCAAGCGGCTTAACTTGATGCAAATTGAGTTCAAAGGCCGAAAAGGTGCCCACAAAAAAACCCCACTTTTTACCGAGGAAAGCGAAAAGGTATACGCTAAGGTATACGCAAATCGCCCTTACTCTATATATAAATATACAAACCTAGCTACAGAGCGGGGTGTGGATAACTTGCAATCAAATGAAAGAAAGATTACTATCCAAAGTCAGTTGAAAAGCCTCGGCCTAAATAGGGGCGATATGTTCAAAGCGGCCACTGTAATCGACAAGCACGCCGTAAATGTCGACGACGTAAAGGCAGCTGTTGAGGGCGTTAAGGCTTACGACGGCAAAAACGTGATACGTAGCAAAGTCGCCTTACTAATTATCAAGCTCAAAGACCGCGCAACGAAAAACAAAGAGGCAGACGAAATGAGCAGAATAACCCCTGAAGTCCAGTGCATGATTGACAAACATTTTCCAGAGCATGAGAAATCCATGGCTGAGAGCGTGCTCAGGCGTTTTAAAGCCCCACCCGCTGCCAAGGTACTGTCTGTTGAGACTTTCGCCACTAAACGCAACTGGATGCGAAATAATGGCAAGAAGATTCGCAACGTAGAAGCTTTGCTGATGCACACATGCATAGACATACGAGATAACTACTACAACAAGCACAACACAAAGCCAGTTGACACGCCTAAGAAGGATTATTTTGGCGTATCTGTCGAGGATATACAAAAACATGCAAGAGCTGGGGAGACCTATGAACAGGCAGCTATACGACTAAAGGGCGGTGATGTAGCCGAGGCATTAGTTTGTGGCATACCTAAAACTGAAATTAACAAACGCGCCAAACCTGGCGAAACTGAGTTTGCTTGCGCACAAAGATTGTGGGCTGAGAAAAAAGGCGAAACAAGACAGTCAACTGGTATGTCTAGATGGGTAGGCATGGAAATTGCTGCAGAAGAGAAACTGCCCTTAGAACCAAGCTCGGCGGAACTAGAAGCAAGGGCAGCGATCGCAGAATTCAGGAAAAACCTTGCTAGCCAACCAAGTAAAGGAAGTAAACTTGGTTGACCTAAGGATTTCTACGAAAAGTTAAGCCCAATAACTTTAGCATTGCACTACAGGGATGTAAACATGTCTAAACTCAATTTTGATGAGTACGCCGAACAGTGCGCCTATGTAGAGTGGTTTGCCTACCAATACCCAGAGCTTAAAGAGTTGCTGACACTGGGCTCTATTGGCGTAGATGTCGGCTTAAAAAAAATGCTACGCCTTAAAAAAATGGGCTATGAAAATTATTTTCCCGATCTCGTTTTATTTTATCCCGCCGTTGTCTACAATGTACAAAAATGCGCACTTTTTATTGAAATGAAAAGCAAAACAGGCAAGCTAAATGACGGCCAAAGGCAAAAAATTATTTTGCTTTCGCATTTAGGCTATTATGCAGCTAAAGCTAATTGCGCAGAGGAAGCTATAAATATAACGAGGGCATATTTGCATGATTACAAAAGCACAGATAGATTATTTGATTGAGCTGGTTGAATGTAAAATTTGCCAAGATGGCAATCTAGAGTTTACTAATGGCCTGAGAGTACAAATTTTAAGCAGCTCAGAGTCTATCACTAGCGTTAAATTAATCTCTCATGATGAGTACACTTTTTTTGAAAACGTAAAAAAACTCATACAGCTTAAAGAATGTTTTGGCGAAAAAGCTAAAATTTATTCTAGCGTCAATGCTCGCTCAGCCATTCTTGCCAATGAGTACATTAAAACCAACTTTTTTTCAGCAACTGACGAGGAGTCCGACGAGGCTTGGATTGCAACGCTACATGAAAAATACATCTCTGCGTTGCTGCACAATCACTCTAAAAGCCCCATGCACAACTATTTGATGTTTTCAATTCATCCGGACTTAATTTGGGAAGCAACTAAATATTTTGATGCAAAAAAAATTAGACGCGTGCTAGACTATAAAGGCGTTAATGATAAATTTTTTACAGTCGTGACGCAGTTTTTTGACTTTCAACAGCTATTAGTTTTGCTCAAAAGCAAGAATGCAGACGGTATAAAAGTTTATCAGGACGGATTTTTGAGTCTCGTATAAATTTTTAAGGAGAAAAACTTATGCAAGCAGGAGCAATAGCAGCATTAGCCAAAGAATTAAAACCAGAAATCACTTTAAATGCAGGTGGGGATAGTCACAAAGATGACGCCACAAGTGTAGACACTGGCCATCATGTCGACCACTCAAAGGCGGTTACGCATCATTATAAAAATGTCGTCACAACTGAGACGGATTACACAGTCAAAGACGATGACGCGACTAACGACGATAAAAAAGCCAATCACAGAAAATCTAGAAAGAGTGGTTGCTTTGGCAGCTGTTACGGTAAAGGGGAAATTTAGTGGATAAGCAGAAACAATTAGAATCATTGTACGACTTGAGACGGGAGGCGGTTAATACTCGAAGTTTTTTTCACATGCTTGAGAAGTGTTACATGGATTTACTCGCGCATTATTTAAAAAGTGACAATATTGATGCGACAAAAGCAGAACTGTTTCAAATGTGCGCTGATAACATAGAGCTTACTAACAAAAACTCAGATAAATTTATTGATGAATTAACACAAAAAATTGAGGAACTCGAAGGGGGTTAACGCCCCCACCTTTAAGTAATTTTCATTTTTTTAAGCTCATCAATGCTCATCTGACGACACTCGACCTCAAACCCAATTTTTTGTATCAGCTCAAGCTCTTTTTTGCTAATAGTTAATTTACCCATCAGCATGCAAAGATTTTTAGCTTTGTCGCACAGAGGGTAAATTCTTGTTGCGCCAAACACGCTTTTTGCCTCGATTTCAATTTTCATTTTCTCATCCCTACTGTTTATCTATTACACATCGCGCAAAAAAGTAGCATTATAAAGATAGTTGTAAAAAAACCTAAATATTTAAAGATACAAAATAAAATTAATATGCCTAACATTTTCTAATCTTCCAGTTTTAATTGCACCGATTGCACCAATTGCACCATCTCACCAAGTAATCGCACCAATTGCACCATTAGTGCATGGAGGCGGATTTTTCATCAAATTCTTTTAGGTATTCCAAGTTAGCCTCATCCTCAAATTCGCATTTCCACCTGCCTTCATATGCCTCTTGGTCAACATAGGCCATCCTTTCTTCGTCTATTTCTTCTTTCATTTTAGCTAATGGGTATGTCACTTCTCCTACGTGGCCTCTAGTGTCAGAATATAATTTTTCGGCATAGCCAATGAAAAAAAAAGACCTAAGCTTATGTTTACGCATGACCCGCCAAAAAATTCTTCTATCGATGTTGCCACAGCCCATACATGAGGCGAACTCAATTGTATGTTTAAATTCTTCATAAAGCTGCACAGGGTTGGGCTTTGGCTCGGACACTCCCTCGCAAAAATAAATAAATCTTACGACATCTTTAATTTTTCTACCGCATGAAAACAAAAACCATTTGCAGTTAAATTGCTTTGCAATCTCTGTGACAGTCTCTTTGATTGCAAGATCTTCAGGTGTCAATTCTTTAGCCATTAATGCTTTACCCTTTTTTCAAATTTTTTCTCAAATTCCTCGAATAAAATATTTTGTTCCATTTTTGAGAGGGCAACTAAAATCGGGATTTCGTCGTCAGATTGCAACACAATAATTTTGCCATCAACTTCGCCAAAAAAAGCAAAGTGACTTAAATCAAAAAGTTCTTTAAAGGCTTTTTTAACGTTAGGCAGCTCGGTGCTATTTGTATTGTGCAAAACGTGATACTGCATGCACTTAATTTTAGCAAGTAAGGATGTTGGGTGTTCTTTTTCATCCTTGCTTTCGTAAATAGATAACGGTGTTGCTTGACCTTTATTAATTGGAACCATAGTTAACAAACAAAGCCAATCTGCGTTAAGTTTGTTGTTTAACCCTTCCAAAAACGCCAAAAGTTTTTCTGACTGTTCATCAATAATTTTTTGTACTTGTTCGTTCATTTTTTATCCCTATTAAGTTCACGCTCTTTGCGCCAGTTTTCATAAGCCTCATAAAACATGCCAAAAAAATACAGCAAGATTATGAGGCATCCAAAAATATAAACGAGGTTGACTAGCAGCTTTGTGAACGACCACATATATTCGTAAGTCATAAGTTCAAGCATTGCAAAACCTTATCGCGTTTATAATTTTAAAATTTTTTCTAACTTTTCTGTTGCGTTTTCTAGAGGATGTATAAAACCACTAAAGTGTTCTGCAAGTTTTAATCTGTCCTCTTTGAGACAATTCACCTTTTCAAAATCATTAAAAGCCATAACTATTTTGGTTGACAAAATAAGTATTGATTTGTATGCCTGAAAAAGTTCTTCTTTGATATCAATAGCCTCGTTTTTTAAATTCTCATTCATTGTCATGCACCATGTTTTTTGTTAAAATAATGTTGTAGGTCAGCCTAAATCTACAAACTGTTAACACCCTGCGTCGTTTATCTTCCAGTTTCCGGCGTGGGGTTTTTATAGCTCATCAATCTGTCTTGTAATTTGAGTTGTAATAATTTCAATACCATCAATGTATTTTTGCATGCTGTTTAGCTTTTTATCTGCTGTTTCAATCAAGTAAATAAGCTCTTCCATTCGCTGCTTTATGTGCTCAAGACCATCGGTTTTGCTGTCAAGCTCTCTTGTTTGAAAGATTGGATTGTCGCCCACTTCTGCGAATAAATAAGTTTCTGTTTTTGATTTGTCGGTCATGGTGTTGTCTCCAGTTTTTGCCTAAGTTGCCCGCTTGCGCGGGCTTGAGATTATATTTTGGTCGCGTTTTCAGCAAGCCAGTTTTTGATTTTGTTTAAATCGTCAGAAACAAATAAAGGCTCGCTGTGTTCGCGTTGATACGGTGAGCTTTCTGGATTAACAAAATCATTGTTTACTACAACAATTTCGTATCTATTCTTTTTCAAAATTACAAGCGTTGGCTCACCGTTGAATCTGTATTTAAAATTAAAAAAATCTGTGTTGTCGTGGGTGAACCATTCGGCTGCCTCTATAATCTCATCAAAATCAAAGTCTCTGTAATCATCTTCATAGTATTTATCAAACGCAACGTTGCCAAAATGCTTGTCAGTGTAAACCCAGCAACCTAAATCAGGCCTAAACAGAAGATCGACTGTTTGCACGTAGAATGTAGTTGTTTTGTCTGAAAACTTTACTTTTACAGCTACTGTTTGATTGGTTTCGTCGTGGTCTGCAAATTCACAGCCTAAGACATCTTGTAGTTGTTGAGTAGACATATTGATTTTCCTTTTGTTTGTTAATTGCTGCCTGTTCGGCAGTTAACGCTTTGCTTAACTAATGAAGTCATTATATAGCACTGTCGCCCACAGTGCAAGGTTTAGCGTCAAATTTTTTTATTCAACTGCAAATCTGTATCGATTTGAAAACCACTTGTCGCACTTAATCTCTCTCATTATTACGTGATGTTCGTCAAAATAACAAAAGTGTAAAGTCCTTTCGTAGGCTTTAACCACCTCGCCGTCCACAACAATCTCAAAATCTTTCCAAGCTTCTCTTTCTAAAAGTTCAGTCGCAAAGCTGCCAAACTTAGCTTCAATCTCGTATTTTGTGAAATAAATATTCATGCCCTTACCAATCCTCTAAATATAAAGTAAGCTACTAACCCAAGTATCTGAATATCTAGCATTAATACAGCTGTCATGTTACACCCCAGAGCGTGAGCTTAAACCCACGCAAATGCCTCACCAAATTTCTCAAAATGCATTTCGCAATAGACGGCTAAAAATTGTTGGTCATCGCTAATCCCGCTGTCTGTGTCGCTGTAGAGCTCCTCTCTAAGCTCGTCATCCATAAGTTGGACAACTTCCGGCTTCATATTGCCATTGTCATCAAAAGCAAATTGCTCTGCTGCGTAGATATCTACATATACTGCGCTATCCGGTCTTATGTTTTTTGCTCTCATGTTATTGTCTCTCTCTGATTGCTTAACTATGAGATGAGTATATAGCACTATGAGTCACAGTGCAAGGTATACAGCAATTATTTTTGTATTGCATGAGTTGGCTGGATTAGATTTTGTGGTACTATATATATAGCACTATGAGTCAAAGCTGACATATGTCGACAAGTTAAATAACTAAAGGTGAGCAGATGAGAGCGCGAAAAGGTCAGCGAGAGCGTGAAACTGTTATCGAGAAGCTTGATGATGATCTCAAATCTGCATTATTGCAAGACTCTGTCGCAAAAGAGGCCGGAAAAGAGATTAGGCGCATCTTGGAAGGCGACAACCCTCATGCTGACTGTCCCAACGGTGGCTGGGGCTGGAATCGCAGCAAATACAAAAAAGAGATATGCCAATACATCCCCGCTCTCTACGCCGAGGGTCAATCAGACGTTGAAGCTGTTTGCGAGCTAGGAATCAGCTCAAGCACGTTTCAACTCTGGAAAAAAGAACATCAAGAGTTTCGCGAAGCTGTAGAGATTGGACACGCTAAAAGCGCAGCTTGGTGGGAAAAGCTGGGCAGGCTGGGCGCATCAACAAGCGCACCAATTAAGTCCGACGTTTGGAAATTCAACATGGTGAATCGTCACAAGTGGGGTGAGCGCGTAGACGTAACAGCGCACCCAGCCCTTGAAGTTATTAAAGAGGTCAAGGATACGATCGAACACGTTGTCAAATCTGACGACGTGCAGGACTATTGATGAGTGATGAATCTCTAATTGAAGATTTAAGAAGCAAGCTTTGGGGCAGTTTTTTGCTTTATTGCCGTACGTTTTACCCCCTTGTCACTAAGCGAGACTTTCTAGTTCCAAAGCCCGTCGGGCGCGAGTCACATGTTGTCACGATAGCGCGCGAACTCACATCTATTACGCGTATGCAGCAAAGAGACACGATAATCAACATACCGCCTGGGTATTTTAAGTCATCCATGCTCTCGATGTGGGTGACGTGGTGCATGAGCATGTATCCCGACTGTAACTTTATGTATGTGTCTTACAGCTCGACAATTGCAGAAAAACACACTGAATTCATACGCGCGATTATGATGACATCGCACTATCAAGAGCTATTTGACGTGAGAATACAGAGCGACAGCAAAGCCAAGGGCGCGTTTTTGACTGACAAACGTGGCTCTGTGAAAGCATTTGGTGCGTCAGGCTCAATCACGGGTCAAGACGCGGGGTTGCCGAATCTCAATCGATTTAGTGGTGCCGTCATTATCGACGACCCGCACAAGCCGGATGAGGTGCACTCAGACACGATGCGTGATGCTGTCATTAACAACTATCGTGAGACAATATCGCAGCGACCGCGTAGCCCAAACGTGCCTATCATTTTCATCGGCCAACGCTTGCACGAGGCTGATTTAGCAGCGTATTTGTTGTCTGGCAAAGATGAGCGTACGTTTAAGCCTGTGATTCTTCGGGCGTTAGACGACAATCACAACGCGCTGTGCCCGCAGTTGCACACGACTGAGATGTTAATCAACAAACAGGACAAAAACCCTTACGTTTTCGCATCGCAGTTCCAACAAAACCCTATTCCCGCTGGGGGCGGGCTGTTCAAAAAGCACGAGTTTTTGCTGCTTGACGATGAGCCCCAGATGATTGCGACATTCATCACAGCTGACACAGCCGAGACAAGCAAGACGTATAACGATGCCAGCGCGTTCAGCTTTTGGGGTGTGTACAAAGTGCAAGACCTCGGCATTGACACTGATATGTATGCGCTACATTGGATTAACGCGCGTGAGATACGAGTAGAGCCCAAAGACCTTAAAGACGAATTCCTCGACTTTTATCGCGATTGCATGTTGTATCCAACGCCCCCGAGCTTTGCAGCAATCGAGAAGAAATCAACGGGCGTGACGCTCATCTCTGTATTGAGCGAGTTGCGCGGTATCGTCATCAGAGACGTCAAGCGCACCAAGGCAGATGGCAGCAAGACAACGCGCTTTCTTGAGATGCAGCAGTATGTAGCACAAAAGCTCATTACATTCACGCGAGGCGCAAAACACGCTGAGATGTGTATCAATCACATGTGTAAGATTACAGCTAACGACTCGCACGCACACGATGACTTGGCAGATAACGCTTATGATGCAGTGCGTATTGCGCTCATCGACAAAACATTTTTACCAGCGGTAACGAAAAAGCAAAGCAACGATGATATCATCAATACACTAGCACGCAGCGTGAAACAAACTATTCAAGCAGGCTTGGAGGCCGGAAACTATGAGCCACATTTCTAAAAAGCAAGAGGCGAGACTGCCCGAGCTTAAGCGTTACGTTGAGCAGTCGTATAGCTATTTCTACCGCAATTATCGCAGGTTTAACGAGTTTAAACGCTTTGTATTTAAGACCGCGTTAACGAATGACGACATCACAAACCTACGTGCTTTGATGAAGCCCAACATTGAGTTCAACGTGCTCGAGGCGTTTATCTCACGCTTACGCGGGCAATTTGCCGAGTATGAGCCCAACCCTAAAGTCTCTGCTGCTGAAGGCATCAAGTTAGGCACGATGTCAGACAAGTTCTTGTTGACGATGAAAGTGCTAGAAGCTCACTTTCGCGACGTGTTTTTCGAGGCATCAAACGACTGTCTCAGCTATAACATCTACACAGATATGCTGGCTGGCGGGTATGGCGTGATGAAAATCTACACCGACTATATCAACCCGATGTCGTTCGAGCAGACCATCAAAATCAAGAACGTGTTTGACCCAACCATGGTAGGCTTTGACCCAATGGCGCGTGATAGCCACAAGGGTGATGGCAAATACTGCTTTGAATTGATGCCCTACAGCAAAGAAGACTTCGAAAACAAGTTTGGCAAATCTGCCCTCAAATACGTCAATTTCAGCAAGCAATCAGCTCTTGGAGAGTTCAACTGGTCGTTCGCTGATGGCGATGGCAAGAACAAAACTGTGCTGGTGGCGTGCTTATATGAAAAGCAATTCAAAAAAGAAAAGATAGCGTTATTAAGCAACGGGCGCACAATCCTAAAGAAGCACTACGAGGACATGATTAACATCATCCGTGATTCTGGCATGCTTGTTCAGCCCCCTATGATTATGCAAGAGCGCGACACAACGCTTGAAAAGATACATCAATATCACTTTTTCCAAGACGAGGTAATTGACCACGTTGAGACTAACTTTGCACATCTGCCCTTGATATTCTTTGACGGCAACTCAGTTGTCTTGAGTGGCAACGAGTCGCAAGGCCAAGAGTTTATGACGCGCCCATACGTATACAACGCCAAGGGCATTCAAAAGCTAAAGAACTTTGCAGGACAGACCGTCGCAGCTGAGATTGAAAACATGAAGATGACGCAGTGGGTCATCAGTGCAGAGAGCATTGACCCGCGTTATCTCGATGCGATTCAAAATCCGCAAAAAGCCTCAAGCTTAATCTATCGCGAGTTCTTCGATGGCGACCCTAATGTACGCACAACGCCCCCTAGAGAGGTTCAGCGGACACCTACGCCCGATATCGTGCTACAGACTTTCATGGGCTCAGACAACGTTACACAGGCCATTTTGGGGTCATATGACTCGCAAGCGGGCAACGTCGATAACAGGACGCTCTCGGGCAAAGCCATTGAAAAGGGCACGCTGCAATCTAACAACGCTGCAATGCCGTATCTAGTGGGCTATATGAAAGGGCTTAACAGGGCATGTGAGATACTGCTCGACCTGATACCTAAGTACTACGTCACCCCAAGGTCTTTGCCGATTCGCACACCTAACGGCCAACGCTCATATGTCGTGATTAACGATGATAGCGACCCGCAAAACACGCTTTACATGGACTACGACCCATCCTCCTTACAAGTCAAAGTCGAGGCTGGCGTTAATAGTGCAACGCAAAAACAAATTGCACTTGACCACATCGTCAGGCTCATGGGAGCAAGCGAGATATTCGCACAGTTCATCAACACCGAAGGCCTTGAGACACTGCTTGAAAACCTCGATATTCGCGGCTCTGAAGAGCTCAAAGAAAAAGCCAAGCAATTCATGCAAAACATGCGACAAGCTCAAGAAGCGCAAGCGCAACAACCGCCGATTGAAGACAAGATGCTTGCAGCGCAAACAGAGATTGAGATGGCCAAAGTTGAGCAACGCAGAGAGGAGGCTGAGGGCAAGTTAGCCACAAAGACCGCTGAAATTGCAGTTGATGAGCTAAGAGCGATGGTTGAGTTTGAGAAAGCAAGAGCTGAAATCGCACGACAAGAACGTGAGTCTTTCACTAAGTCGATGAGTGAAGAAGCTAAGCTTGCATTGGATGCCACCAAGCTATCACTCGAGGTTGCTAAAGAGCGAAACGAGGCGATGCTACAAGGTGAAGGGCAAGAAAAAGAAGAGGTCTAGATTGCTATAAATAAGCTTAACAGCTATCATATCTAATAGCGTCGCTGTCGCTTAATACAGCGCGTTACACTTGACGAGAAAAGGCACTACGTGGCAACGGTCAAATGCAAAGGTTACGACACCTCAAGTCGGCGCAACCGTGACGGGGTTAATAGTTGATGGAGTGTATAAGATGGATGAAACTTTGATGTCTCAAGCTCAAGAGCCTGTGCAGCAAGAGCAGATGTTACCGCAGTCGAAAGTAAACGAATTGGTGGGCACTGCAAAAGCAATGGCGTACGAGAAAGCAAAGAGGGAATTGATGCAACAACAACAGCAGCAGCAACAACCGATGATGCAAGCTCAGCCGATGCAACAAGCTCAAGGTCAGCCAATGCAATCTGGCGTATCTCAAGAAGAAGCGCAAGAGTTGGCAAGAATGGCCGTGCAGCAAGAGATGGAAGCGTTGCGTGCGCAAGAAGAAGAGCGTCTACATCGTGAAAGAGCGACTCAAATAGCAAAGAGCTATCTTGATAAGATGTCCAAGGGGACAGAGCTATATCAAGACTTTGAGGCCGTGACTTCCGAAGTTGACCCCGCTGCTTTTAGGCATGTAATTGCTTTGGCTTCTCAGTCTGAGAACACTGCTGATGTGATGTATGAGCTTGCTAAAAACCCAATCAATCTGGCTGGGTTAAACTATTTGGCACAGACTCAACCTCAACTAGCAATGAAACATCTCAAAGGCTTAGAAGACAGCATCAAAGCGAATCGTGATGCAATGGCGAAAATGAAACAGACCCAAAGCCCACTTCCAAATTATCAGCCATCCCAAACCGCGGGCGCGGATAGCGGGGCAGTGTCTTTAAAAGACCTCAAGAGAATGTTCAAGGTTTGATGCCCTAGCGTTCCCGCTCTAGATTTAACAAACGTTAATTTAGGGTGATTTATGGCTAATATTTTACAACAGGTACAAACCTATCAAATGGCGAACCTTGCGTTTTTGCAAAATGCGTCGCCATTCGTTTCTACTTTTAACACCAAGTTTAAAGACTTCCAAAATTTGGTTGCGAACTTAGGTGACACGGTTACCTTCGAAAAGCCACCACGTTTCACAACTCGTGACTCTTTAGTTGTAGCGTTCGAAGATGCTGAACAAAGAGTTGAAACTTTGACTGTAGACCAACCAGCATCAGTTGCTTATGCGTTTACAGCTCAACAATTCATTTTTAACGTTGAAGACTACATGCAACGTTTTGGTAAGGCTGCAACCCTTGAATTAGCTTCTAAAGTTGAAGCTCAAGTCGCTACTAACTGTGTGTCAGCCCCTTTCCGTTTCTATGGCGATGGCGTGACCCCAATCAACAGCTACGGCCAATTGGCTCAAATGCATGCGTTTTTCCGTAACTTTGGCGCACCACGTGACAACATGAAAGTGTACTTAAGTGACATGGCTGTACCTGGCATCATCAATGCTGGTTTAAATCAGTTCGTCATGAAGCGTAACGAGGAAGAAGCAAACAGCTGGATGGTTGGTAACTTCGACATGTGCGATTACTACCGCTCTAACTTGTTGCCAATTCACGTTGCAGGCTCTGAAGGCCAAGCTGGCTCTACACTGACTGTTGTAAGCGTAGTTAAAAACGCTGATGACGCGGTAATCCAAATCACTTTCAGTGGTTGCGCAGCTGCTTTAGATGCTGACTCAATCAAAGAAAATGATAAGTTCCAATTCGAAGATGGCGTTGCTGGTCAACCCAACTTAAGATTTAGAACCTGGATTGGTCACCAAATCTCTGCGTGCCCAGTTCAGTTCAGAGCTACCTCTGACGCTGCTTCTACTGGTGCTTCACAAGTGACTGTGGATGTGTTCCCACCCTTGAAAGCTTCTGCTGGTAAAAACCAAAACTTGAACGTTGAGATTCAAGCTGGCATGCAAGTCACTGTACTGCCAACCCACAGAGCTGGCCTTGTGCTTGCTGGTGACGCTGGCTTCTTGGCTATGCCACGTTTGCCCGATGAAGACCCCTACAAAACTGCCAATGCATTAGATCCAGACACTGGCGTTTCTATGCGTCAGTACTACGGTTCTTTGTTCGGTCAAAACCAACGCGGCATGGTTCACGACGTGATTTGGGGCTCAAGAGTGGTACCTGAATACGCTATGTCAGTGATTTTCCCTCTCTAATGTATAGAGCCTAGCAATAGGCTCTTTATCAACCTTAAAAAAAGGATTTGAAATATGCCAGCTCAACCAATAGTCAACGCAGGTTTTAAATATATCAACGGCCTCAATCTGTTATGGGGCGATGATGACACCATCATTGTAACTTCCGGTCGTTGCAGAGATTCAAGCAACGTTAACGACATTATCCTAAGCTCAGCCATCACGATCGAAGCTGCCAACAACGGCGCAGCTGGTTTGGACATCGGCACCTTGGGCAACAACTTGTTGTATGCGGTCTATGCAATCGGCTCTAGCTTTAACCCAAGCTTACAAAGCGCAATTTTGTCACTAAGTGCTACTCAGCCTTTGTTGCCATCTGGCTATGACATGTATCGTCGTGTTGGCTTTGTACGCACCAACGGTACTGCTGACATTCTAGAGTTCCAACAAGTGGGCGCAGGCTCTGACAGAACCATGTATTACGCGGTTTCTATCGCCTCTGACATCGTAGCTGGTAACTCTGCTGTTTATGCAGACGTAGCTTTAGGCACAACCGTTCCTAACGCTGCTAGCTCTGTAATTTTGGATGTAACCTTCACCCCAACTGCTGCTGATGACACAGTCAACCTCAAGCCAAAAGGCTCAAGCTCTGTTAAAGGCTTGGCGTTCATGTCAGGTGCTGTGGGTGGCGTGGCTGAAACAGGTATTTTGGTGTGCCCATGCGACAGCAACGGCGACATCCAATACAAAGTCACTGGCTCAGCAGTTGCCATCAACACGCAAGGTTATGTGGATTTGCTAGTATAAGGTAATTTATGGCCTACACAGCACAAGAGCTCATCTCTGAGGCTTTCTACAAGTCACAGATAGTTTCACGTGAGTTTGGCACTGTGTCAGGCTCACAAAAAGC
>JACCDR011309510.1_pt1 | contig 38683 bp, 61 predicted proteins | sample 7446431 | NCBI WGS metagenome assembly JACCDR01 (sample SAMN15323443, study PRJNA562643) | freshwater metagenome | isolation source: river surface water | place: USA:Blue River Watershed | collected 2017-08-17 | reverse complement strand
GCCAGCATTCGCTGGATACAGGCGGTGATCTCCTTGACCGTCGCCCCCTTGTTCAAGAAACGGCCGTTGCACGCCCTAAGACAAGGATCTTTCGGCTCCGGCCACGCTCCCGTGAGCAAGATCACCCTCGATCCTTGCCCGATCGGCGCCTCCGAGACCAGATCCACCGCGTTTTTCGGCGTCGGAAGCGTCCGATTCACCAAGATCGCGTCGAAAAGCTCGCCCGCAGCCATCGCCTCGAGCGCCTCCTCCACGGAGGCCACCCCGAACGCGTGAAATTCGCGCTGGAGCCACCGAACAAGCACTTTTCGCAGCAATTCGTCGTCTTCGACGACCAAAACGCGCCCCGGCATGGCGAGATCCTCCCCCGCAGCGCTCAAGATGGACCTCTCCGGTGTCATTGTCAATCGATCTCTATCACCCTCAGGGGTATCCCGAGTTCCCGGGCCTTCTCCATGCACCCGCGCGTCCCCGGCGACACCCCATCCCAGAAGGCGAGCACAAGATCGATGCCCGTTCGAAGCATCTTCAGGTTCCGCCTGGGGCCCGCTGCCCCACCCAGCATGCGCCACTCTGCCTCGGAAACCGGGTGCTCCTCGACGACGAAGCCCATCTCGCGGGCGAGCTCCCCGACCAGGAGATCGCACCCAGAGAGGATCACCCCCCGCCAGTCGCGCCGACCTTGGCCGCCATGCACGATGACGGTGTCTTCGCTCATCACCACGAGCTCCGCGCGCGCGAGGGGCAGGTGACGCCGCACGAAGGTCCTCGAGCCGGTCACCAGGATCCGCCGCGCCTCCCGAAAGAGCCGCCGCTGGAAGACGAGCTCGCGCTCATCCGGCAGCGTCAGGCACACGCGAGCACCGCCAGTCCAAGCAGCCCGTACAGACGCTCGCAGATGTCGTGGTAGTGCCTCCACACCGGATCGAGCATGAACCCGCCCCCTCCGCCTTCCTCCCGCTCGTCCCGCCGCCGCTCCGCGAGCTCGAGGCGCCGATCGAGGCTCGCGTCGACGTGCTTCACGCACCCCCCGTGGCAGCACGGGAAGTGCTCGAGTGACGCGCAGAAGGCACACTGGTGACAACGCGAGTACTCGAGGTCCCATTCGTGCTGATCGACCTCGAGCTCGCAGCACGCGCAGTAGATGAAGTCCAAGGAAGGCTCAGTCGGCATCGTCGTGATCCTCTCCGCACCCGTCGTCGTCCTCTTCGTCGAAGTCCTTCGTGACGAGCTCGTGCGCCCGCAGGCTCCGCGCTCGCCGCATCGCCCCGCGCGCGTTCCGGAGCGCCACCCCGCGCCCGTCCCACTCGCCCTGATCGACCAACTCGCCCGCCACGTAGACGTGCGAGCGCCAGATCTCGCCGTCCTGGAGCACGAGAGCGTCGATCTGACCCTCCGTCCGCTTGTAGCAGCCGCTTCGCGGGTGAACCCAGCTCACGCGTCCACCACGTAGGTCTGCCACCACCGCTCGACTTGCTCGCGCGCGAGAGCGACGTTCTCCTCCGCGTAGCCCTCTTCGATCGCCTCCGGCGTCCGGAAGGTCTCGAGGAACTGCTCGATCTCCTCCCGCGTGACGACGCCCGCCCAGTCCGCCATCGTCGCCTTGAACATGCGCGTGCCGAACCCGTAGTCCTCCGACGCCATCACCAGATCGAAGATGTCGTGGAGCTCGACGAGGCAACGCCGGCTCATGGCGCACCCCGAAGCAGCGTCGGCAGCACGACCGAGCCGATGATGTACGCGATCTCCTCGTTCGACAGCTCCGGCACGCTCGCGAGCTCGCCGTAGAGCCGGTAGAGGTGCGCCGTCTCCTTCGTCTGCTCCGCGACGTTCGTTCCCGGATGGCTCATCGCGCAGTTCGGGTTCGCCGAGCCCACGAAGTCCGCCCACCCCGAGATCATGTCGAGGAGACGCCGATGGGCCGGCGTCACTGCTCGATCTCCTCGAGCTCGAGGTCCTCGGTGATCCGGAAGTTCGGGACGACGTCGTCCTCCTCCGTCACCGCCACGTCCCGCTCCATCTCATCGCCGACCACGTCGATGAGCCCCGGCGTGTCACCCGGATTCCAGTCGCCGTTGCACTCGAGGAAGCCGTACACCTGCTCCTCGTCGTCGGCCTCGAGATAGAACGTGAGGAGTCTCTCCATCGTCATGTCGATACGGAAGGTAGGCATTCCATCGACTATGACACGTGCTAAGACTATGTCAAGAGGCTCCGAAAAACTACGGTCCGCCCAGTACTCTCCGCAGCGCTTCGCGCGTGATGAAGAGGGAAACCTCGCTGAGCGCCCCCATCCCCGTCCTCCGCAGGATCGCGCGCACCTGCGCCTTGACCGTGTCGTTGGACACACCCCGCGCCTCCGCCAACCGCTCGCGCGAGCTCGTCGCCCGCAGCACCGCCGTCACAAGGAGGTCCTCCTCAGCCATTGTCAGCCCGAATCGGTCGGCCCAGTCCCTCACGACGGCCTCCAGCATCCTGTCCGACGTGACAGATCGGGATAGTTTTGGCGGTGTTGCACGTCGCGGAACCTTGTTCGCCGGCACCCACGTCTTAGACGACGAACCACCGCTTCCCGTCAAGTGCGATTACGCCTTTGCCGCGCAGTTCACTCACCGCGACGTACACGCGGGCCATGAACTTCTCCGTCACCTGGCCGTACATCTCCACGCAGAGCTCGTCGTAGTCGATCTCCCCGTGGTTCTTCGTGATGTGGCGCACGATCGCTCCCTCTCGAAGCGGCGGCTCCCCGTTCCGCGGCGGACCCGCGTTCTTGATCATCCCGGCCTTGTCCATGTCGGCGTACAGGTTCAGATCGCGCACGTAGCGATTCAGGGTTCTCACGCTTTTTCCGAGAATCTCGGCCGCAATGTCCCGGTCGCCCTTGGCTTTGACAAGAGCGTCCCACACGATCTTCCGCATCTCGGTAGTAGAAAAACGGGTTCTCATGCCGCTCATCCGCTCCGGTTCGGGTTGACGAACGGTGATCTCTGCTTGGGACTTTCTGGCCATGGTTTGATCCTAAGGATAGGACACTCTCGGTTCTTGTCAATGACACTTAGAGGAGCGGCGCAAAGTATCGGCGCCGATGTCGCATGAAGACCACGAATCGTTCCACCCGGGCCCAGCAGAACGTGATCGACGAGAAACTCGAGGAGATGGTGCTCTGGTACGCCGCCGTATCGGGTGGCAAGCTCCCGAACATCGCCGTCGACGACGAGTCCTACAAGGGGAGGGGTCTCGTCCTTCGCTGGCTCGAACCCCTTCTTCCCGGAGAGGAAAACCCGCTCCTCGTTGAGGAGTCGCTCGGCGATTCCTGGACCCTCCGCCTCGAACCCATCGCGTCGTCCCCGCTTGTCAAACTCTAAGGTGTGTGTCATACTATGATCATCAAGGTTGCTGACGTCCTTGCTTGCTTCGTCGGTCGCGGCTGCGTTCCCAGCACCATGCAGGCGCAGCTCGACCGCCTCCAATTCGGCTTCGACCCCAACCAGGACCCCCACCGCGCCCGCCGGGAGGTGGAAGACCACATGCTCCAGCAAGCGGTCCTCTACCGCTGCATCGACGACTTCGCCCGCAGAACGGCCCTCGGCGTGCAGTCGCGGCAACGAAAGTCCGCTTCCGGCTACCGGGCACTCGAGGCACTCCAAGACAACTCTTCCCCATACCATTCGCAGGGGGCGATCGCGACGGGAATCCTCCGCGCCTTCCAGGAGAGGGCGAAAGGCAGCCAGGAACAGGGGCTCGTCGCGGTCTACCACTACATCCAGAGTATCGCCCCCAAGGCGGTCCCGCTACCCCCCAAGGGTGATGGCGACATTCTTCAGCTGTTTCGCCTTCACCCGCGCGCCCCCGCTCGCGAGTTCACCTGCGATGCCCATGCCGACGCGCTTTTCGCGCTCGAAGACCACCTCCGTGAATTCAACAAGAGGGAGTCTAGCCCGAAGCGATCTGCCGCATGAGGCAGTCTTGCACCTGCGACTACTGCAAGGTGATCCCGCCGATCAGGGCCTGCGCCGCCCGCGGGCTCATTGTCCGCATCGGTGAGCTCGAGACTGCCATTCGCGACATGCTCGCGGCCAAGTCAGAGATCGAGTGCCTCGCGAGCCTCCACGTCTTCCGCATCCTCATCTCGGAGAAAAGGACATGAGCTGGACAGAGGGGCACCTCGATACCTTCGCTTTCTGCATCGTGAACTCGAGCTACGGCTCTCGCGACAGGCACGCGAAGGTGGTTCGCGATTACTTGCAGCGAGCCTTTGAGGCTGGTCGCAAGGCTGAGAGGCAAGCCCAAGAGGCCCGAAAGAGGAAACGATGAACGAAGAAAAGACGCCCGACTGCGCCGAATGCGACGACACCGGACAGGTCACTTGCTGGAATTGCGGCGGCACGGGCATGGAGCCTCTCGAAGGGGAGCCCGACGAGTACGAATCGGAGCTCGAGTGCATCGAGTGCATCGGCGACGGGTGGCTCGACTGCGACGAGTGTGATGCGTGAGGACGATGCGGATGCGGGAGTTCGCCGAACGCCTCGGCATCCCGCTTCGCACGGTCAAGCGCTGGATCGCAGAGGACCCCGAGCTCTCCGAGCTCCGACCGCGCCCCGGCGACATCGGCGGCCTCGAGCGCTGGATCCGGCTCGACGCGCTCGCCAATCGACCGGGCTTCGACCTCATGGAGGCCTACCTCCTCGGCATCCACCGCTGGATCAAGGCCGCAACGCTCGCGCGCCTCGCTGGGATCAGCCGCCACACCATGCGCGACTGGTGCAACAACCGCCCCGGCTTCGCAAAAAGAATCGGACGCATCTTTTACGTGGACCTTCAGGACTTTGGAGCTGACTTCGATGACGTTGAAGACCTTTTCTCCCGACTACGGGAGTGCCATTCGAGCGGAACGACGTACCCAGATAGTGAGGGGTCAGTAGATGCCGACCGGTGATTCTCCCTTCTGTCCGCCGCTCCCCGTGGACTACTTCCCGCGCGCTCCCGCCCGCCTCGCCGAGCTCGTCGAGCTCATGGAGCCCGTGGAGACCACCAAGGACCTCATCGAACGGCTGAAAAACCGCCGCGAGGTCCTCATCAAGCAGCTCAAAAACCAGGATTCCCTCCGCGCCGAGCTCAACGAGCTCGAAGCCATCCTCGCTGCCGCCGCCCACGCGTCGGTGCCCTCAGCATCCCCCCGTCGGGTCTGAAAGGAACTTCGCATGCTCTACTACGCCGCTGTTTTCTTCGTGATCGCCCTCGCCGCTGCCGTTTTCGGCTTCGGTGGCATCGCGGCCTCCTCGGCGATGGTCGCCAAGATCCTCTTTTTCGCCTTCCTCGTCCTCGGGATCGTCTCCCTGCTCGTGAACAAGAGGCCGCCTCTCTGATGCGCCGCCTCGTCGCGATGGTCCTCACTGCCCTCGCGGCGTGCACGATCAACATCGATCTCTCCGAGCCCAACGTCAGGCTCGTCGTTCCTCTCGATGCTGCCGGCTTCGCTCCTCCCCTCGATGCCGGCAGCGATACGTCCGTAGTCGACGCTACCGTCGACTAGTCCGTGCAGCTAGAGACCTCCGCGCCTACGACCCCCACCTGGTTGGCGCGGGGGTTGATGGGTGGGGGCGTCGAGGGCGCCGCTGCACGAGGCCCTCCTATTTTCCCATGCCGACACGCAAGCCCCCCAAGGCCCTCCTCGAGCAGCGCCCCGCGCTCGCCGACGAGCTCGATGTTCAGCATCCCTCCAACGGAGTGAGCATCGGGGACCCGCCACGCAAGTACACGCGCGCGGTTCACGAGAGGATCTGCGAGGAGCTCCGAAAGGGGCAGCGTGCCCAGGGCGCTTGCGCTCGGGCCGGCATCACGACCGCCACGTTCTACGAGTGGATGCGGCGCGGAAAGTCCGGCGATCCTCACCTCTACGAGTTCTACGAGGACGTCGAGAAGGCCTTCAACGAGGCCGAAGCGCACGCCGTCGACGTCGTCGTCGGCTCCTTCAGCCAAAAGAAGGCGAGCGACAACGATCGCGAAGCCGCGCAGTGGTTTCTCGAGCGCGCTCGCGCCGAAGGCTACTCGAAGCAGGTGAAAACCGCTGTCGAGGGCCAGATCCGAGACTTCATGATGCGCCTCGAAGCATCACTCGACCCCGCGTCCTTCGAAAAGGTCCTCGCGGTCTACATGGGCTTCTCGAGCGGCGCCCAGACGTCCGAGATGTCGACGACGGGCTCCAAGGCGCTCGAAGGAGCCCCCAAGGACCCCAAGGATGCCCTCCCCTCGCAGTAATGCGACGGATTCGGCGCTCGATCGGTACGTACGCGACAAGTGGACCCAGCTTCAGCAGTCCCGCGTCGTCAGCTACGGCGATCTGCCGATCCTCGACTACGTCACGAAGGTCTCACCTCGCTTCACGCAGCCTGAGCACCTCGCCGCGGTCGTTCCCGTCCTCGAAGCCGTCCACGAGGCGCCCCAGTTCCTCGCGTTCTCCGCTCCGCCCCGTCATGGGAAGAGCCAGCTCGTCTTTCACTTCATCGCGCGCTTCATCGCGAAGTATCCGCACCTGAACGTCGCCTACGCGTCGTACTCGGCGACCTTCGCGGAGCGAAAGAGCGTCGAGATCCGCGAGCTCGTGCGCCGCTCCGGCGTCGAGATGGACAACTCGTCCAAGGCGCGCGGTACCTGGCGCACCGCTGCCGGCGGCAGCTTCCTCGCTCGAGGTCCCGGCGGACCGCTCACCGGCGAAGGTGTTCACCTCCTCGTCTGCGACGATCCCTACCGCGATCGCAAGGAAGCGGAGTCGGCCACCATCCGCGAGAACGTCTACGACTGGTGGACGTCGGTTGCGATGACCCGACTCGAGCCCGGTGCGAGCGTCGTCGTCACGCACACGCGGTGGCACCCCGAAGATCTCATCGGACGCCTGCTCGAGGAGCAGGACGACTTCGTCCACTACAACATTCCCGCGATCGGCGAGGACGGCAACGCCCTCTGGCCCGAACGCTACGATCTGGAAGCTCTCCAGAGCCGCCGCAAGTTCGTCGGCGAGTACGACTGGGCGTCCATGTACATGGGCGAGCCCCGCCCCCGCGGCGCGGGCGTCTTCCAGGGCACGCACCTCTACACGCTCGACAAGGGCAGGGAGGACGCGCAGCCACTCCTCGAAAACCTCAAGGTCCGCGACTCGGACAAGTATCCGTCGCTCGCCGACGTCAGGTTCAAGAGGCTCGCGATCGGGATCGACTGCGCCTACTCGAAGAAGTCCCACGCGGACTACTCCGTGGCAGTCGTGATCGGCGTCGACGAGAACGACAACGTCTGGGTGCTCGATGTCGTTCGCAAGCAATGCGAAGTCAGCGAGTTCGCCAACGTCCTCAAGATGCTGCGGATCCGCCACGGATCACCGCCCGTCTACTGGTACCTCGGCGGTGTCGAGAAGCCCGTTCTCGAGCTCTTCCAAGCGAAGGGCGTTCCCGTGAAGGGGATCCCGGCGAAGGAAGACAAGTTCGTCCGCGCGCAAGCGGTCGCTGCTCACTGGAACGCCGGCAAGGTCTGGATCCCGAAAGAGCCGCTCCCCTGGGTCAATCCCTTCATCACCGAGGTCCTCGCGTTCACCGGTCTCGACGATCGGCATGACGACTGCGTGGACGCACTCGCCGCAGCCTTCATCCCGCTTGCGGGCAAGAAGGTCTACCGGGGTCCTCTCGAGACCCGCCTCCTTAGCTTCTAGGGCTGCATGAAACTCGGAACCCTCGACACCAAGAACCCCTCCTACGATTGCGATCGTTGGGCCCAAGTGGATGCGCTCGCGAAGGGCGGCAAGGAGTTCAAGGCTCAGCTCGGGACGTTCCTTCCGCAGAACCCGATCGAGCCTGCCGACGTCTACTACCAGCGTCGCGGTCAGGCTCACTACCGCTCCTACATGGGGAGCATCATCAACCTGTACGTGTCGTGGCTCTTCGCCGCGAGCTTCAACGTCAAGGCCTACGCCCGTGGAACCGAGACGCCGATCGAGTCGGTCGCTCCGTTCTACAGCACGTTCCAAGAGGACGTCGGCAACGAGACGCCGCTCGCCTCCTTCCTCGAAGACCGCTTCCGCGCCGCGCTCACCAACCAGGTGTCGCACTGGCTCATCGAGCTCCCGAGCAACGAGGGCCTCGAGCCCAAGGACGCCGCGGAGTACGAGACGCGCGGTCTCGGCAACGCCAGCCTCACCGCTATCGAGCGGTGCGAGCTCTTCGACTGGGAAGAGGACAACCGCGGGCAGCTCGCCTGGGCGAACGTCCACACCTGTTTCGACATTCGCGAATCGTGGGCGCACGAGCGCGACACCACGGTCGAGACCTGGAAGATCTACGATCGCGAGAAGGTCTACACCTTCCAGCTGAAGTACAAGAAGGGTGAGCGCCCGCGCGACGAGAACTACGAAGTTCCTGCCGTCGGTGAGGGCGTTTCCCACGGCTTCAAGCGCGTGCCCCTCGTCCGCATGTGCCTCCCGAAGGAGCTCACCATCGGAGAGGCGGTGTTCGACACCCAACTCGAGCACTTCCGGATCGACAACGCTCTCTCCTGGCTCGTCCGCCGCACCTGCTACGCGCAGCCGGTCTTCAACATCGAGGACGGTGAGAATCCGCCCCGCATGGGAACGGGCTACGCGATCGTCCTCGGCAAGGACGACAAGATGGGGTGGACCGCTCCTCCCCAGGCACCCTTCGACATTCTCCAGAAGAACGTCGACGCCAAGCGGGACGAGATCTACCGCATCGTCCACCAGATGGCGCAGGGCGTGGACAACAACGCCGAGACCGTCGGTCGGTCCGCCGACTCGAAGGAGATCGACGCCGCCGCGACGCGCATCATGCTCGGCGCGTACGGAGTCCTCGTCTCGAAGCCCATCGAAGAGACTTTCGAGCTCATCAGCGAAGCGAGGGGCGAGTCCTCCTACGAGTGGAGCGTCGAAGGCTTCTCCGGCTACGACACCGCAACGGTCGGAAGCCTGATCGCGAATGCGGGCCTCGCCCGCGCCCTCGGGATCCCGAGCGAGACGTTCCACAAGGAGCTCTGCACCAAGGTGGCTCTCGCGCTCCATCCGGAAGCGAATCAGAACGTCAAGGACTCGATCCGCCAGGAGATCCACGACGCGAAGTTCGAGGTCAGTTCGACCCCGACGCAGGCCGAAACCGACGCGCTCAACGCGAAGGCGGAGCTCGACCGAGCCAAAGCGAAAGCAGAACCCGTCAAGGCCAAGGCCTCGATGGTCTCGGCGAAGCAACCGAAGGCGGGGCCCCCGGGCTCTGCACCGAAGAAGTCCGCTGCGTCGAAGCAGAACCCGCGCTGAAGGGTCGCGTTATCCCTTCCCATCTTTCAAAGTTGTCCATCGCGACGTCGGTGTAAGCCGAAGGGCCACTCACCCCTGCTGCGGCAGGCGCGGAGTACGAGAACTCGGTTCCCGTCCTCGTGAGTGATGTCGCCTGACGAGAGGGGTCGATTGTCCGGCGGTGACATCGACTTCAACGACCGCACCTTCAAGCGGCGCCCTCGAGTCTTCCTATCCGGGAAACAGCGCACCGGCCAACGCGCTGCACCACAACGGAGCTCGCACGGCGTGAGCTCCGAACGGAGTGAATATGCCGAACGAGACCGAGGGCGATCTCGACCAGACCCCGCCCGAACCCCCGAAGTACGTCACTGCCGAAGAGATCGGCAACATCGTCAACTCAGCTGTCACGAGTCACCTGAAGCGATCGCTTGGCTCCGCCATCGAGACCGCGATCAAGCCGCTCGCCGACAAGTTCGCTGCTCTTCAGGCCCCGCCCCCGAGCAACGACGAGGACGGTGTTCCGCCGAAGAAGGGCAAGCAGACGCCCGAGATGCTCGCGATGGCGAAGCAGATCGAAGATCTCACGAAGACGATCGTGACCGAGCGCGAGGGTCGCGCCGCTGCCGAGAAGAAGCAGCGAGAGGATCGTGCCTACGCCGAGCTCCGCAGCTCGCTCGAAGGCAAGGTCAGGCCCGAGCTCCTCGACATGGTGGCGAAGAACCTCTTCTTCGTCGAAGGTCGCGTCATCGTCGAAGAGACCGGCAACGTTCTCTTCAAGTCGCAGAAGGTTCCGTACACCGGTGCGGAGGCCGAGGAAGTCCAGCTCCCGCTCAAGTCGGGGATCGATGACTTCCTGAAGAGCGACACCGCAAAACCGTTTCTCCCCGCACCGAACAGCGGTGCCGGAGGCTCTCCACTTCCGAAGCGCGGACCGTCCCCCAATCCGGGCGGCACCGACTTCTCGAAACCCGCAACGAGCGACGCCGACAAGGCTCGCCGAGCTGCCGAGCGCGAGCGCATCGCCCTCGAGAAGCTGAATCGCCGCTGACCACGGGGCGCAACGGCCCCTCATAGACCCCTACTGAGGGGCCTCTTCCTTAGGAAAAACAGATATGGCCGACGTTCTCACCACGCTTTCTCTCGTCACGCTCGCCCAGGAGTACCGGGGCGACGTCGTTCGTCAGATCAACCGCCGCTGCGCGACGCTCAAGATGCTTCGCATCGTCCCCGGCGAAGGAAAGAACATCGCGTGGGCGCCCGAGGGCGACGGCGCACTCGCGGAGAACCACGCAGAAGGTGCCGACGCGGTCAACTTCGGCGGCGACGCGCAGGCGTCCGCGTTCCTTCCGTGGGCGCTCTACCGCTCGAACATCCACGTGACCAACCTCGCGATGGACGGCGCTGCGACCTCGAGCTCGCCGCTCGGTAACCGCCAGCTCTGGGCCCGTCACATGACGAACGGCTCGGCCAAGCTCGCGTCGCAGATCAACCAGGAGTGCTACGTCGGCCCCGGCACCGGCACTCGGATGGCGGGCTTCGGCGTCGCGATCGACGACGACAACACCTACGCGACGATGGACCGCACGTCCGTCTCGCCCGACCTCTCCTACTTCCAGTCGACGGTCGTGGACCCCGGTTCGCCGACCGCGCTCACCTTCGCGCTCATTCGCGACGATCTTCGCAAGATCTACGAGAAGAGCGGTGAGACCCCCGACATCGCGGCGTGTTCCCCGGCGGTCTTCAACGCCGTCGGAGCGCTCTTCGACAACACCCGCCGGCAGATCGACACGGTCCGCGGCGGCCAGGGCCAGGTCAAGCTCGAGTTCGGCTTCCAGGCGCTCGAGGTCGACGGTACGGTCTTCTTCCGCGACAAGGACGCGACCGCGGGGCAGATCTTCTACCTCAACACGGATCACGTCGAGATCCAGTACCTCCCGAGCTCCTCGCAGGCGGAGCTCATCGAGGCGGCTGGCGGCTCGATGCAGGCGGACGACGGCTTCGGCTCGGTCCCGCTCGGGTTCAAGTACGAGATGCTCGCGAAGACGGGCCCCGCCGAGAAGGCGGAGATCCTCTGGCAGGGCAACCTCGTGATCGATCAGCCGAACACCTGCGGTGTTCGCAAGAACGTCCTGGTGGTCGCGTAATGGCAACGGTCATCCGTGACACTGATCCGGTCTTCAAGCCGATCGTCACGGCCTTCAACTCGCTGAAGGCTCAGATCGGCGCCGGATCCGCGTTCCACATGGACGCGAGCGAGCGCACCGTCACGGCGGCGAACGCCTCGAACCTGGCGACGTCGCTCGCGCTCGTGAACGACCTCACCCAGGTGTACTCGTTCCACGCGGCCGACACCCTCGGTCACAAGGCGGCGGGCAACGCGCTCGCCGCGACCACGCCGTGCACCACGCTCGCCCAGGCGATCACCCGGGCGAACGACATCAAGGCGAAGTTCAACCTCCACGGCGCTTCGACCGCGCAGCACTACACGGCGGACGAGACGAATGTGACCGCGGCGACCAACGCCTCCGATCAGTCCTCGCTCAACACCCTCCTCAACGAGCTGAAGGGCGACATCAACGCGCACATGGCTTCCGCGCCCGCCTCGCCATCGCTTCGACTGGTCGGTGCCTGATGCACAACGCCGCTCGCCTCGCTTTCATCGAGGCTGGCGTCGATGAACTCGAGCTCACCGATGAACAGAAGGAAGACCTCGTCTACGAGCTCTCGCTCATTCCGAGCGTGAGCGTCGATGCCTCCGGGGTCATGGCGTTCACCGACGTAGCACTCACCGTCGCTCCCGGTCTCGAACAGGATGCTCCGACCTCGCTCACCTATTCCGGTGGGTGATCACCCAGGCCCCCGACTCCGTCTCGGGGGCCTTTCCTTTCTTTCGAGGTCCCCATGCTGTCCGACATGCAGAAGGCGCAGATCCGCCTGTACCTGGGGTACCCGGATCACTTTCGCTACAAGCACACGCGCCTCGAGAGTGTTCTCGAGCGCCTTTCCCCCTCCGCCGAGGAGCTCGTCGCCGCCGCCCTCACGAAGCTCGAGTCGATCGAAGAGATCCTCGTCGACGCCGGCACGACCGGCGCAGGACTGAAGCGCGTCGACGAGATCTGGTTTGAAACCGGTACGGTACGGACGTCCGAGATCCGGCGTTCGGGTCGGCAGTTCGTCTCGCGGATCTCGATCATCACCGGCGTCCCGATCTACTCCGACGTCTTCGGATCGCAGGGCTACCTCGGGGACTCGTTCTCCGGTGGCTTCGGCCAGCGCCCGACGGGAAGCGGTGGCTTCTACGGGCTCGGATGAGCCTCCGAACCTCGCTCATCAAGGTGGCCGAGGGAGCTCGCCGCTACGCCTCGCTCGCGACGGACATCCGGATCAACCGCCTCACGATTCGTACCCGCACCTGGGATGGCCCTCGCATCGGCGAGGGCGCCTTCACCGACTCCGACCTCGAGCTCCCCCCGCACTACCCGGTCCGTCTTCTGACCTCGCAAGAGGTCACGTCGGCGGCTGGGCAGTACGAGCTCGGCGACATCAAGGTCGATCACATCACCCCGCACGACGGTGAGAGCACGGGCTACACGCTCGAACAACTCCGCCCGGAGGTCACGACCAACAACGTAGAGATCATCTACGTGATCACCGGAGCCCATCCCGGTGAGTACGCGCTCGTGGACGTGCGGAACTATCGCCCCTTCACGTCACAACTGATCCTCCGCCGCCGAGCAACCACGCCATGAGCGTCGAACGCGTCTCGCTGCGACAGCTCCCGAAGGCGATTGCTCGTCGCATGAAGATCCTCCAGGGGAATCAGGCGAAGGCTCTCGAGCTCACGGCGAAGGACGCCGTGAAGGAGATCCAGTTCCTGATCCCCAAGGCGTTCGGCGAGCTCGCGGGCTCGGTGCGCACCCGAGGTCACGTCGACGTCGGAAACCTCCGCGTCGTCGTCGACGCGCCGCACGCCGCCGCTGTCGAGATCGGCAGCGCGCCGCACAAGCCCAACATGGAGAAGCTCGTCGCCTGGGTGAGGCTCCGCGGCATGCAGGCGCTCTCGCGCCCCCGTGCGCTTCACCTCCTCGGCAGCACGACGGAGCACCACGCGATGCGAATCAAGGAGCTCCTCAGCGCCAAGGTGGTTCGCGCAAGCGCCCTCGGCAAGGGTCTGGGGCGCGGTCGAGCAAGCCCGATCGACGCTCCCACTCAGGTTGCCATGGCGATCGCGAAGTCGATCGAAGCGAAGGGCACCCGGCCTCACTGGTACGCGCGCAACTCGCTCCCCGTCATCGCGATGCGGCTCTCGCATCACATGCGCTCGCGCATCAAGGGCCGGTGAGTCATGGCAGTCTCGATCCAACAGGCAGCGGCGAACGCTTTCGCCGCGTGGCTTCAGACCAAGCTCCTCGACGTCGTCGTTGAGCCGCGCTGGCCCGCTCCAGACAAGGTGAAGCCGCCGAAGAGTATCACGGTGGTGACCGCTGGCCGCCGCCGCGACATCCCCATCGATCTCCGTCTTCTGAAGAAGACCAACGAAGGCCCGACGCAGACCCGGGCCGTCTGGCAGGTCGCTGCATGCACGCAGCCCTTCCAGCTCGACGTCTGGGCAACCAAAGACATCGACCGCGACGACATCCTCGCGCGACTCGATCACTGGCTGCACCAGGACCAGGCCTCGCTCTCGTCGTCGTTCGTGGCGACCCCTGCCGGCATCGGCAACCTCATCGCCGTTGGCGACGGGTGGGAAGACACCGTCGCTGACTTCGAATTCGAAGAGCCGGATCTTCTCGAGACCGCGGATGCGGTCAACCGCTCTCTCTACCGCGCGTCGTTTCGAGGCAACGCCCACTTCATGCTCACCGTGACGTCCCTCACGGCACGGCAGAAGGCCATCAACTTCCGCCTCCGGCTCGCGGAGGGTGACGGGCTTCTCGACCACGCCATCCCTCCGATCACCTCTTGAAGGGTTCTTAGAATGTCGCTTTTCGTCCAGTCTACTTCCGCTGCCACCCGGCACGCGGTGTACGCCATCGAGCGCAACCCCCCGGCGACTATTCGCGCGGCTGGCGCTACCACGACGGCGATCGTCGAGCAGTTCCCGTGGGGCCCGGAGGGGCTCTACGTCAGCGAAGGAGTCCGCGACTTCATCGACAAGTACGCCCCCGGCGGCATGGACCGAACCGGCGCGGGCTACATGAGTGTCATCGGGAAGGCGTGGCCGGTCCTCAAGATCGTCCGCGTTCTCGGGCCGACCGCGGCGATCGCGGAGGCGACCCTCGACGACGGCGCGGGAACCCCCGTCAACATCCTCGAGCTCGGCCTCAAGTACAAGGGCGTCGCCGGCAACGCGGTTACCTGGACCGTGTCGAACGCCACCGACGGTGTCACTGCGCACTTCAACCTCGAGATCGCCCTCACCACGGCGTTCGGCACCACGGTCGACAAGTTCGAGAACCTGAACTACGGCGCGGGTGACGACGTCGTTCCGAACTTCTCGAACACGAAGCTTCTCGGTTCGATCACGAAGCTCGCGGATGGTCGTCCCGAGAACGGCACCGGAGCCTTCACCGGCGGATCGGACGGCACCATCACGAGCGCCGAGTACGTCGGGACCCAGGGCTCGGCGGACAAGGGGATCGCGCTCCTCGAGAGCGACAAGAACATCGACCTTGTCATCACCGGCGACCCCGGCAACTCCCTTCGCGCAGCGGTGAACGCGGGGCTCTCTGCCCACGCGGACTTCACCTCCGATCGGATGTCGTTCATCAACGGCAACAGCGGCATGGCCGCCTCCGCCGCCCGCTCCGACGTCGCGAGCTACCGGAGCTTCCGGGTCTGCTACATCGATTGCTGGGCCTACCAGCGCGACGACGTGCTCGGTACCGAGCGGCTCGTTTCGCCGGCACCGTTTGCTGCGTCGACCGCTGCGAACCTGTCCCCGTCCACCTCCTTCTCGTGGAAGAGCGTCACCGCCCAGCGGATGATGAGCTCGATCTCGCGGCTCGAGGCCTCCCGCGGCGACGGCGCGTATCAGAACGAGCTCGCCGGCATCTGCACGCTCCAGCGTGAAGACTTCGGTGGCTACACCTTCGAGTGTGCGGTCGTCACTGCGGCCCCGCTGAACCCGGCGAAGCGCAAGTACAAGCGCACGCGGATGGCGCACTACATCGCGAAGGCGGCTGTTATGTCGCTGCGCGAGTTCATCGACAGCCCGAACGTCGACTTCAACCAGCAGGATGAAGTCAACGCGGTGCAGGACTTCCTCGACGAGCTGAAGCGGAACGCGACGACCGATCCGAACAACCTTCCGCACATCGTCGACTTCACGATTCGTCCGCTCAAGGACTTCAACTCGCAGTCGTCGATCGACAACGGCGAGTTCACGATCCCTGCGGACGTCAAGATCAGCTCCGACCAGGAGAAGATCTTCTTCTCTCTCCAGATCGGCGAGACGGTCCGAGTCCAGGCGACGCTCTAAGCAGCGCGAACCCCTTAGCTTCAAGGAAAAACCTACGTGGCTGCAAACATTCCCTTCTTCCGCGGTCAAAACGTCGTTCTCAAGTTCTACCAGGACAACAAGCCGGTCTACATCGCCGCGAAGAACTGGGATGTCGAAGAGAACGCCACCGAGGTCGCCGATGGCGTGAACGGTGAGTACCGAGACCGCCTCGACAAGGTCACGAACTACTACACGGCGAACGTCGACATCTTCCAGACCGATCAGGAAGTCGTGGCGGCGTACCTCGCGTCGCAGGACGCCGACGACACCAATCAGCTTCCGAAGCGTCAGACGGGCGCGGTGCAGATCAAGCACCGTGACGGCACGCGCGCCTCGTATCTCCTTCAGGAGATGAAGGCAGGTCCGATGAAGCTGAGCAACTCGTCGCGGCAGGAAGCCGTGATGCTCAACCTCAAGCTGCGGTTCCGGTTCTACAAGCCGGTGCCCTCCATCTGACGTGTTCGACGTCGTTCACCACCACGTCCACTACCACCACCACTTCCACTTCGCAGAGGCCAGCATGGACAAGGAACTCGAAGTCCTCGAAAAAGAGGTCGCAGAAAACAGTGACGTGATCGCCTCGGCGGTCACTCTCCTCGCGGGTCTTGCCGCGCAGATCCGCCAGATGAAGGCGGACCCCGCTCGACTCGTCGCGCTCGCCGCAGCTCTCGACGCGCAGAGCAAGGCGCTCGCCGACGCCGTCGTCGCGAACACCCCTGCGGAGCCGGAGCCCGCCCCCGAGCCCGAGCCGACCCCGGAGCCCGAGCCGGAGCCCGAGCCCGAGCCGGATCCGTTCGCTCCGCCCGTCTGAGGGCGTGCGGACTCGCGGTTTCCACTGCGGCGAGCAGATCGGCCGGTACAACGGCCCGGTCTCTCGCCGGTGGCTCAAGAAAGAAGCGCGCCGCAAGGAGCGCCAGAATGCTCGCCGTCTCGGCGAGGACGCACCCGTGCGCCGTCGCTACGCCGGCTGGGGTGATTGAGGAGAGACATTGAACACCCAGTACCATCTGAAAGGTCGCGGCTTCTCAGGCCGCGCCGTACGGCTGCGCGAGCTCGATCCGATCGAAGTCGAGAACAACCTCACCGCTGCCGCCAAGCTCGTGTCATCGGACGCTTCGGTCATCGAGCTGAAGAAGGTCGAGTGGCGCAACGGCGTCAAGCTGATGATCACCGAGTACACCGATCCCTGCGACGATCCCTTCGCCGAAGGCGTGAAGTGGAAGAAGGTCGCGGGCGGGACGCTCGAGGACCTCGGCACCTACTTCAAGGCGAAGGACGTGCTCGCGCTCGAGGCGCTCTACCGCGAGTACCACGAGGTCATGCCCGCGGAGCTCGATGCGATCGTGGGAAAAGCGGTACCAGTGTCCGAGGGCTGAGCCCGGCCTACTGGGAGATGGTCTGGGCGAAGATCCAGCGTCTCGCCTTCGTCTGCCGGTTCGGACGCCAAAGCTTCCCTGAGCTCCTTGGCCGTCATCCAACACCTCTCGAGCTCGCTCTGTTCGAGAAGGCCATCGGGGAGATCCTCGAAAAAGAATACGCATCAACACCCCCGGAGCTCCGTCACGAGGATTGAAGAAGGCCACTCGCATGCAACGCGGGTGGTCTTTTTCTGTTTCAGGCCATGACAGACCGAATCATTCTCCCCACTGCTGACGTCGTCATCGCCCCCGTTGTGGCGAAGATCATCGAGAAGCGCCCGAACTCCGCCCCGTATCTCAACGGTCGCACGGGAGTCTACTGGCATCCGGTGCTCGGCTTCCGCGGGCAGGCGGCGAAGATGCTTCAGCGTCTGTCGCTCCTCGCGGCCGAGCGTCGTCTGAAGACGGCAGAAGGGAAGGCCCTCCTCGACTACGTCGCGAGCGAGTTCGACACCGTCCCGGAGACCGACAAGACCTTCGCCGAGGGGACCGTCACGCTCGGTCGTGGGACCGATCCCGAGTTCCCGGGCGGCGACTACCCTGCGGGGACTCGCATCACGCGCTCCTCCTACACGTTCCTCGGCGTCACGCTGCCGTCGGCCGAGTACGAGACGCTGACCGACGCGCACATCGATGTGAATTCGACGGCGCCTGTCGTGATTCCGATCCGCGCCATCCGCGCGGGCGCCCATGCCGATCAGCCGATCCTGCTCGGCGACAACCTTCTCACCGAGGCCATCAGTCTTCCTCCGCTCGTCGACAACGTCGTCGTGACGGGGTTCGAGGCTGGCGGTGGTTCGGAGGGTCCGGACGATCCGTTCGTGCGCCAGTTCGCTCGCGTCTTCGCGAGCGGGCAGTACGGCCCGACGTCGGACGCCTCGCGTCTCGGTGCGCTCTCTGCAACCGGCGTCCGCCACTACCTCGTCTTCGACGAGCCGGTAGGCGGCACGCAGACGGTGCTCATCGCGGACTCCCAGTGGGGCTCGTCGGATCGTTGGGCGGGCATCGTCCAACAGAGCATCTACGACGCCGAGCTCGTGGGCTTCGGGCTCAACGTCTACGTCCGCCGCGTGCGCTCGAAGGTGATCACCGTCGACGCAGCCGTCTCCCTCCGCTCGGGTACCTACCTCGCGGACACCACGGAGATCGACATCGCCGTGCAACAGGCGGTGCGTTCGTACTTCGACGATCGCCTGGACTGGAACACCTGGAACGCGGCGTCGCTCCGTGCCGCCATCGGTCGCGCCCACAAGAAGGTCTACTCGTGCTCCTCCGTCGTCGTCCGCGATGCGGCCACCGGCGTAGCGCTCCCCGAGATTCTCTCTCCCGACTACTCGACCGAGCAGTTTCATCTCGAGCTCGCCTCGAACGCGATGAAGCTCACCTACGCGGGACCCTCGTAACGTGGCAGACGTAACTTACTCCGTTGAAGTTCAGTTCCTTCAGCAAGGCAACTTCCAGGCGCCCGCGCAGGGTCTGACCCAGCTGACGGTCAAGGCCGAGAAGCTGAAGAAGACGACGGACCACTGGGGTAAGTCGCTCTTCGGCTCCGCGGCCACGTTCACGTCTGCGATGGGATCGGCAATCGACACCATCGGCGGTGCCATGTTCAACCTCGCCTCGAGCGCGGCGGTGGGCATCGGGACCGCGCTGAGCGGTGGCATCGCAGCGGCAACCATTGCCGCCTTCCACTTCAACGAGGAGATGGAGAACACCAAGTACTCCCTCGCCGCGATCTCCAACGCCAACGGGCTCACCGCTTCGTTCGCCTCGGGTATCGACGAGGCCGGCATGGTGATCTCCCGGATGCGCGTCGACGCCGCGAACCTCCCCGGCGAGTTCAAGGACCTTCAGAACATCCTCGCCACGATCGCCGCACCTGGCGCGCAACACGGCATCGATCTGTTCGGCATGGAGAAGATGGCGGCGCAGGTCATGACGACCGCCGCGATCCTCCGCGTCCCGATGGACGTCGCGGCTCGCGAGATGGCGATGCTCATGTCGGGCACGGCGAGCCATCGGATGCCGCTCTTCAACCGGCTCGGCTTCGGGATGGACGCGAAGGAGTTCAACGCGCTCGATCCGAAGAAGCGGATGGCGCTCATCCAGAGCCAGCTCGACAAGATGAACCCCGCGGTCGAGAAGATCAAGGGGACCTGGACGAGCATCAAGACCAACGCCCTCGACAACCTTCGTCAGGGCGTCGGCTTCCTCGGTCAACCGCTCTTCGAGTCGGTGAAGGCTTCGGTCCAGGCGTTCAACGACTGGGCGAGCAACAACCGGATGCAGAACCGCGCGTTCGGCGAGCAGCTCGCCGAGCACATCGACAAGGCGTTCCATCGTGGCCGTCAGGCCGTGATGCACTGGTTTCCGATCGTCAAGCAGTTCGCCGAGACGATGGGGACCGGCCTCTACAACGCGTGGATGGGCGTCTCTCCGATTGTCCACACGATGCTCGACCGCCTCGAGCGGTTCATGAAGGACCCCAAGGCGTTCGACAAGCTCGTGCATGCCGCGCAGATGCTGATCGCACTGCGCGTCGGAACGGGCGTGGCGAGCATGGGGTTCTCTGCCGCCAAGGCAGGTGCAGGGATCCTCAACGCTTCGGAAGCCGCTGCGGGCGCAGCCGGCGTCGCGGCTCTCGGAACGGGAGCTCTCGTCGCAGGTGTCGCCGTCGCTGCTCTGGCGCTCGGCGCCTACGGTGCCGCGGGCGCGATGACTGACAGCTCGTCGATGTTCTACGACGCGTCGCTCTCCGCAGCCGCCGACATCGTCGCTCTCACCACGAAGACGACGACCGCGTTCGACCGCTTCCTCACCGCGATCAAGCCCCTCACCGACGCGTTCGGCTTTGCCTTCCTGATCGTTGTTGAAGGGGCGATCGGGCAGATCTCGCTCTTCACCGACTTCCTCGCCACCGCCGCGGAGAACACCAGGAAGTTTGCGCAGGCTCTCGAGCGCTACGCGATCCTTCTCGGTTACCTCGACGGCCCGATCGGCGGCAAGCCGAAGGATGCGCTCAAGAACCACGTCGACGAGTTCTATCCGGAGCGCTTCCACGATCCGGACAAGTCCGGTCGCAACAAGGTGCCGAACCACACCACGCACGTGCACCACGTCGAGATCAAGGTGAACTCGAATCAGGACCCGAACCGGATCGCGAAGAAGACCGTCGATCTCATCGGCGATCTCGCTCGCCATCCCAAGGTCGCCCAAGGAACCGGTAACCCGGTCTTCTCCCGATGAAGTGGACGTTCAAGCAGCTCGAGGGTCGCCCCAGCGAGTCTCCTCGTAAGACCCTCGAGCTCGACGGGTGGAATGCACCCTTCGGTCGTCCACGTCAGGGGGAGGTGATCAAGGAGATCATTCGGAGTCGGATCCAGACGACCCGGTATCCGGGATCGAACGTCCAGACGCGCCACGCGTTCGGCACCAACTGGGAGCCGACCGAGATGCACGGGCGGTGGATGACCAAGGCGGGCGGTAAGCTTGCCGGCGAGCTCGCCGACGACTGGATCGCGTTCGTTCAGGACGAGCGCACGTGTCGGATCTCGTGGGGGCCCATCGTCTCGTTCGTCGGATACATCGAGGAACTCGAGCTCGGTCGCGAGAGCGAGCACGAGATCTCGTGGCGGATGAAGCTCCAGATCGACCGCCGCGACGACATGAAGAAGCGGTCCGCCCCTCCGGCGTTTCGCGCCTCCGAGGATGACATCCGGCAGATCAACAACTGGATGGCGTTCTCGAAGAAGCTCCAGGAACCCGCGCTCCCGGACATGTCGACGGACTTCCTCGATGCGCTCGATCAGCTTGCAGCTCTCCTGAACGCCCCGGCGGCGGAGATGAACAAGCTTGCGGGTCGCTTCGACGATCTCGAGAAGGCGTCGTACGCGACCCTTCAGCACTTCAAGGGCGCCGTTACGGGCGTGCGAGACGCGGTCCTCGCCTTCCGCGAGACAGTGCTCTTTGCCGCCATCGACTCGGTCATGCTCGTGCGATCCGCCGAGAGCGACATCGCCTGGGTGAAGTACCAGCTCGATCTCGATCACCAGACACTACTCATCCAGGATCAGCTGAACCTCCTCGCCCGCCAAGCCGAGCTCGCCCAGCGGAACGAGGTCAGCGTGTTCGTCGTCGCTCGCGAGGGTGACACCTGGGAATCCATCTCCACCCGCGCGTCCGGGAGCCCGGCCAAGGCCGGCGCGATTCGGCAGCTCAACGGGATTCGCTACGGTGAGAAGCCGGTCATTGGTGAGTCCTACCTCGTCCAATGACCTACAAGCCGCAGACCCACGTTGTCCTCGACGTCCCCAAGTTCGGTAGTCGCGACGAGTTCGTGACGCTGAAGCCTCGGGTCATCGAGGCGAAGTGGAGCAAGAACAACCACCTCACCGCGGACGAGCTTACGCTCACGATCGGCTGGACGGAGGGCGGTGTCGATCCGCGGTACCTGCGGAACGCGCGCGTTGCCTTCTGGCTCTGGGACGCCAACCGCGACGACTTCGACAAGAACCGGCATCTCCGGTTTACCGGAATCTGCATCAAGGCGCAGCGTCGCCTGCACGACTCGGGATGGGTCGTCGATCTGTCGTTCCACGACTACACCACGCTGTTCATTCACAACAAGCCGATGAAGACGGCGGGGATGCCGGACTACTCGGACACCCTCGCGCAGGTGTGGGAACGCATCTGCGACAACACCGGCTGGCAGGACCCGGCAAACGGGAAGATCCTTTCCTCGGTCACTCCTCTTCGGAACAAGCTCCGCCTCGAGCGCGCAGACCTCGCAACGAAGACGCTCGGCCAGATCGTTCCCGAGCGCTTCCACAAGATCGGCAAGCCGCAGCCTCGGAAGGATGCGAGCTCGTGGGACACCTGGCAGTGGTGCATCGGATCGCTCGGGCTGATCTCGTACATCGACAAGGACGAGTGCGTCGTCACCGACTCGACGGAGCACTACTCGGCGAAGAACGCTGCAAAGGTCATCTACGGGCGCAATATCCACACCCTCGAAGAGGAAGTGGATGCATCGATCACGACGAAGGGAATCCTCCTCAAGTCGTTCGATCATCTCCGCGGTCAGGTCATGGAGGCCTTCTACCCCCCACCGGGAGACGATCGGCTCAAGTCCCACCGGGGTGCTGCGAAGCCGAAGAGCGAAGGCGGTACGTCCGTCACGGCGAACGAGCAGTCCGCGGACTACGAGGAGTACAACATGTACTCCATCACGGATCAGAAGGCGCTCGACAAGGCCGCCTTCGATGCCTACCAGGAGCGCAGCCGACAGGAGCTCCAGGGATCGTTCAAGACCTCCGAGATGATCCTCGAAGGTGAGCAAGGTCTCGACATCGACTTCGCGGACCTCAACGCGGGTGACGCCATCAGCATCGAGGTCGAGCCGACCATCGACCGCGAGACGCTCTTCAGTCTGCCCGACGCGGATGCCCGCCGCCGCTACCTCGTCTTCGAGATGGACTACGACGAGGACGTCGCTCGTCTGATGGCGGAGAACCTCGTCGCCCCGGAGCTCGCGAGCGCGATCTTCCACATCAAGACCATCGACTTCGAGCTCGGTCCCGAGAAGTTCGAGATCGAGGTCAAGTTCCACAACCTCATCGCGATCGACTAATGCTCGAACACCTTTTCGGCGCAAGCCCAGACGCTCAGATCCTCACCGGCTCCGTCGGATGGGATGACGAGAAGGAGTACCTCTTTGACGGTGGTGACTCCGAGGACGGGCACACCCTCGTCCGCGTGCAGCTCTTCGAGGGTCGCGACGTCACCAAGCCCCTGAACCCCAAGCGGGCGCAGGGGCACAAGATCCTCTGCCACATCTCGAGCCTCAACGGGCGCCGAGTTCCTCCGAAGGACTCCCGCGTCTTCGTCGCGGTTCCGAAAGGACAAGAGCACGTCCCGGGTGCCGGGGTCATCTTCGCCGCCATCGAACCGCAGCCGGCTCGAGGCGGAAACCAGAAGCCGGATGAGACGGTGATCGTCGGTCCCGAGGGCAGCGCCGGCCGTGTCGTCTTCAAGAAGGACGGCACCGTGGCGATCGTCTCGAGCGTCGGCAACGACGAGGACGGTAAGACCCTGGTGCTGTCTCTCGGCCCTGGCGGTCTCAAGTTCTCCTCGCCGTACGGCTCGTGGTCCTTTGATCTGACGGGCTTCCACCTGAAGACGAAGTACGGCCCCCGTCTCGACATGGGCGGGTTCACCGTGCCGGGTATCCCCGCGGACATCGCCGGAGCCATCACCGGCTACTGCAAGATCACCGCTCCCGTTATCAAGGCAAACGGCAGCATCGTCTACCTCGGCTCCGGCCCGAAGTTCGGCCCCGCTGTCTTCCAGACGATGGACAAGCTCGAGGCTGCCGCCGCCGGCCAGCCCATCACCACCGGTCCGACGAGCCTGAGCTCGGCCATCCTCGTGAGCTTCCCACTACCAGCATGAGTTGCATTGAAGTCCCGCACATCGGGATCCCCGACATCCCGGGGCTCTCTCTTCTCCTGGGCGACATCTCCATTCCCGGTCCGGACCTCGGCATCAACTTTTGCTGCAAGTTCGACCTACCCATCCCCGGTTTCCCGATCATCCTCCCGCTCGGAACGCTCCTCAACACTCTCGCCGCCAACCCAGGGCAGAGCGCCGTTGTCGAAGCGATCCTCACGACGCTCGACCAGATCGTCTCGACCATCAACACGCTCCTCGATCAGCTCCCGTTCGAGTGCCCCCTGAACTGACATGAACGACGTCGACAAGCTCATGACACGTCGCGAGGCGATCATCTCGACGTGGCGGACCCTCACGGGCTCCGCCCGTGCCGCGAGACTGCCCGAGCTCGAGGAGCACGCCCTTCATCACCAGAGGATGCTCGAGGAGCCCCCCACCAAGGAAGGTCTCGGCGACTGGATCGCCAACCTGACGAAGGCGGTAGGGATCCCGCCCTGCGACGAGTGCAAGAAGCGGCAAGCCGCCCTGAACGCTCTCGACACAACGAAACCCGCCGCCGAGCTCGCTCGCGACGTCTTCAACGCCATTCTTCACCCCACTTAGCTTCCTTTCTTAGTCCAACATGAGCATCGCACTCCAGACACTCGAGGTTCGACATGAGCGCCGGATCCGGCTGCTCTTTTCGAACACGCTTGCGTCCGGCGCGTTCGGCGTGCCCGCGCCCGCCGGCTACACGGTGGAGAGTCTCGATGGGGTTGCCACGCCTCCGCAGGTGGAAGCCGCCCTCGTTGTTCCGGGCTCGCCCAACGTCGTCGAGCTCGTCTTCGATGCTCCCCTCGTTCACGGGGCGCTGTACCTCGCCAAAGCTCTTTCGATCCCGGCGACCGATCTCAGCTCCACTCTACCAATCGTCACCTCGAGCTCCTCCCTCCGGATGCGCTGGGGGTTCAACTCGCCCAAAGAGAACGTCGAGCCCGCTCTTCGAGACCGGGAGCGTCTGCTCTATGGGATCGATCTCCTCTGGACCGGATCCGACTATCAGGAGACCGGAACCGGAGACCTCGATCGCGTCGGCGGAACCGCCAACGTTGCGAAGGCTCTGAACCGCGGCGTCGAGACGAGCCCAGGCGATCTCGGGTGGGATGCCACCTACGGTGCAGGAGCTCGCGACTTCGTCGACAGTCCGTCCGTCATCGCCGGCACCCTGAAGGGATCCGTTGCCGAGCAGCTCCTTCGTGATCCCCGCGTGAAGGCGGTGAAGACCAGTTACGAGATCACCGACGAGAAGACCTTCCTCTACGCCGATCCCGTCCTCATCTCCGGTGAAGCCATCGAGCGCGTTTCCATCGAGGTCCCGAACGACACATGATCCCCGAGCCCACCATCCTCGAGATGCTCCAGATGGGAGCGGTTGCTATTCGGGGCTCCGCTGACAAGACCGCCGACTTCGTCCGAGGGTCCGACTACGAGTCACTCCTCGGTCCGTGCGCGGTGATCTGGTCGCGGCAGGCGCAGCGCGACACCGACCTGTTCAACGCCGTCAACTTCCACACCGCCGACGGGGACGATCTCACCCAGATGGCGCTCAAGCGTTACGGGAAGGTTCGCCTCCTCGACGCCCGCGGAACGGGAACGGCCACGCTCGTGCGTCCCACGAGCGGTACGGCGGACACGATCTATGCAGGCACCCGCCTGCTCCTCATCGGCTCCACCTCGAAGACGTACCGCGTGACCGCGGACACCGACGTGCTTGGGGCTACCACCTCCGTCGTCGTTCCCATCGAGGCGGTGGACATCGGCCCTGGCTCGGCGGCAACCATTGTCGATCCTGCCGGACTGAAGGTCCGCGTCGACGATCGCCTCCGCGACACGCGCTGGAAGGTGACTGCCCTGACGTGCTCGGAGGGAACCATCTTCGAGCAAGCTGACGTGTTCCGCACGCGGATCCGCACCGAGCGGCGCGCCGAGCGGGTGGGGCAGAACCAAGCCATCATCGACGCCTGCGTCGACGCAGGCGCCGTGAACGTCGTTCTGTTCCGGAGCGACTACGCCGGCCCAGCCTACGATCACGGACTCAACGTCGTGTACGTTGGCGACGCGAACTTCGTTGGCTCGGCGGCTCTCGTGAAGGCGTGCACTCTCGCGCTCCGCGACATCCGGATCGCAGGTGTTCACCTTCAGGTGTTCCCGATGGCGGCGGCAACCGTCGCCATCAACGCGAACGTCTACCTCGTCGAGGCACCGGGTCGCTACGACATCGACCGGATGCGCGCGTTCCACACTGCCGCGATTCGGCAGTACATGAACGGGGAGACGGGCACCTTCTCGTACGCCGTGTCCGGGATCCGCGGGGCGATCATCCTCCGCTCGCCTGAGGTGGGTCGGGTCGACATCCTTTCGCCAACCGCCGACGCCGCCGTCGTGTCGGGCGCGATGAAGAACTTCGTCTCACCGCTCAAGCGCTACTCGATCTCGAGCATCACCCTCAACTACTTCGGTCTCTGAACCATGCCCGAACTTCCGCTCCCCATCGACGAGACCTGGATCGGCGGTGGCGATCTCCCAGTCTCCGAGCCGAAAGACGTGCTCAAGGAGTTCCCGAGCACGCACCGGCGTCCCGAGACGGCTCCGGTGCGCGACGCATTCGTCGAGGGCTTCACCGAGGGCTTCAAGGAGTACCAGAACGACGCTGCATACGCGGCGGCGCAGTCGGACCCGATGCGCGCCACTGGCGACTACCTCAAGTCGTTCTCGGAGGAGCACTCGGTCGTCGCGAGGCCGGGCGAGTCCGAGGAGTCGGTGCGCCTGCGCCTCTTTCGAGCCCCAGCCATCGTCTCGTACGGCGCCATCCTGGATGGGGTCAACGAGATCCTTGCAACCGCCACCATCAACCGCGCCAAGCTCGTCGAGCTCGAACTCGACGGTCTCTTCGTCCACAACGGGACGTCGGCGTGGGACAGCTTCATCGGCGCAGAGCCCGACTACCCGGACCGCTACTACGCGGAGCAGCCAGACCTTCAGCCACCGGGAGCCGTTCCATCGCGCGGCTACCCGCGATCCTTCGTGCTGTACGTCCCGACGGTTCCGGGGACGGGCGCGGATGCGGTCTACGCCCAGATCGTGGGCTTCGTCGAAGCGGCGAAGGGTCAAGGGGTCTCGTGGTCCATGGTCGTCGGCTGAGCTGGCAAAGTCATAGAGCGAAGAAGAGGACAGAAGAGGAATGGAAAAGCAATTTCAGCTCGTCTACAACGGCCAGCAGATCCAGCAACAGGACCTCAACCTTCTTGGTGAGCTCTCCGGCCTTGCTGACGATCGTGTGTTTGCCGAGCTCTTTCGGCTGGCGCCGTTCGATGGCACCACGGTCGCGCGTGGGATCCTCCCAACCGGCCATGCCGGAAGCCTGACGACCGAGTCGCTCATCAACGCGAACGGGGCGACCGGCACTGTTCTCGTGCGCCCCTTCCGCGCCCTGGTCGGGAGCCGCGTCGCAGCGTCGGTGGAAGGTCGCAAGAACTGGCGCGACATCCGCTCGGTCCTGTCGGTTGCAGAAGGGAGCACCGCTCTCAATGCAACTGCGGGCATCACGGCCAACGCGTCCGGGAACCCTCGATGGGATCTCGTGTACGCGTCCGTGACCGTGGACGTCGATGGTCCGTCGGTCACTCGCAAGGTGAAGGACGTAACCACGAAGGCGGTGAGCTCGCAGAGCGTGGCGACATACAAGACTGCGACCCTCGCCCTGAACGTCCTCGCCGGCACCCCGGATCCTTCTCCGGTGTGGCCCAGCGTTCCAGCAGACTCCGGTACGACGTATCAGATCCCCCTCGCGTACATCCGCGTCCCCAACGGCTTCACCGCGAGCTCGACGGTTGGAGCGACCGACATCGCGACCGTGGCCCCCGTACTTACGCCTCGCACGTCGTTCGGAGGCGTGATCGCGGCGACGACTCATCACGTGGAACGACCGGCGGTGACTGCGATGGCGTGGGGGTCGAGCGGGACCAAGTCGAGCCTGTTCCTTCCGTCGACGATGAGTGGTGGCGTCACTCTCTATGCCGCGTTCAACCTCGAAGACGGAAACCTGAGTCACGTCTCCGGTACGGTCTTCGACTCGCGAGACTGGCGCCGGAGGATCTGCCGCTACACCATCGCCACGGACTCGCCCGGGGGACTCGCTTGGGCCCCCGCCGGGAAGGATGCGGCAGACGCTGCCCTCCTTCGAAACGCGTCGACCGGCCTCGGCAACACGAGGAGCAACTCTGGTCAGCTCCTCATTATCAACGCTGGCGACCACGCGATCATGGCAGACGGTAGCTCCATCACCGTCAACTACGACTCGAGTGGTCGGCTGACGATCTCCTACTCCAGCAGTCCGGGACCGAACTGCATGGCCTTTCTTTGGCTCGAGTTCAGCGGGCCCATCGACAACCTCTGAGATCTTCCCATGACGACTTCCTTTCCTTCGAGTGTTGACGACCCGCTTGTCCAGGATGCGAACTACCGGTTCGGTCCTCCCGATCGCCAGTACATCGACGAGCAGATCCGAACCATGCAGTACTGGCTTCTCAACGGAGGAGCTGGCGGTGTCATCGTTGTCGGCGACGACACGTCTCCATCGGCGGTCACCGTTGGTCCGACGGGCTCAGGTGCGAACTACGAGTGCGACGGCGTCAGCGACGAGGTCCAGATCAACCTCGCGATCACGGCCGTCAACGCCGCGGGGGGTGGCATCGTCCACCTCTATGCGGGTACGTACGTCATCAACTCGGACATCATCCTCCTCGCGAAGGTCCACCTCCGAGGTTCTGGACCATCCGCGACCACCATTCGGATTGCGTCGACGTGGGACATCGTGGCCAATTCCGCGGCGATCCGTGCGCACGGGACCAACGGCGGGATCATCTCGGTCGCCGCGGACATGTTCATCGGCGACCAGACCGTTCAGGTGACGACGAACGCGGCGTACACCGCGCTTGCGACCAACGACTTCCTTACCGTGATCTCGGACACCGTCTGGGATCCGATCTCGTCCTCGTCGGTCCGCTACGGCGGTGAGTTCCTCAAGGTGCTCAACCTCTCCGCGAACAGCTTCACGATCCAGGGCACGGTGCGCGGTAAGCACGAGCTCGCGTACGCACCGCGGCTCTACAAGGCGAACTTCATGGAGGGCGTGAAGGTCTCCGATCTCGCGATCACCCAGACCGGACCACGCAACACCTTCAACAACATCGGCTCTGCGATCCTCTTCTGCACGGTCCGCGGCGGCGAGGTCGAGAACGTCAGGATCTACGAGTGGGATGGCCAGGGCGTTGGGATCGGCCACTCGATGAACGTGCGCGTGCACGGTTGCGAGATCCGGAACCTCACCGACCTCTCACCGAAGCTCGGCTACGGCGTCGTCGTCGGCGGATGTTCTGAGAACATTGTCATCACGAACAACAACCTCTCGCACTGCCGTCACGGCTACTCGTCCGCGGCTCCTCGCCTCGGGCCCTCCGGGATCTCGGGTACCTACGGTATCGCGCGTTCGATCGTTGTCGCGAACAACACCGTCTCGCACTGCACGAGCTCCGGCATCGACACCCACGTCTGGAGCGAAGGCGTTCTGATCGAGGGCAACAAGATCGAGAACTGCGCCACGTGGGGCGTCTTCAACCGCGCTCCCGGGTGCCTCATCGTGGCGAACTCCATCAGCTTCTCTGGTGGAGGGATCAACACGGGTATCGGTCGCACCTCCTCCGGTGGCACCGGTGTTGGTTCAGCCGTCATCGGCAACCACATTCGACACATCCGCGTGCTCTCGACGCTCAACGAAGGTTCCAACGTTCCTGGTCAGGGGCGCGGGATCCAGGTGCTCCAGACCGACAATGTCGTCGTCGCGGACAACGTGATCGAGGGCTGCGGAGACGTCGGCATCGTCGCCGGCATCCACACGAAGCGGTGCATCTTCCGGAACAACACCGTCAAGAACGCCAACCAGGTGAACGACGTCTCGGACGGTGCGTTCCTGCTCGAGGCGAGTCTCAACCGCACGACCGGTTCGATCGTCAAGGTTGGCTCGACGTGCACTTGGTCCTACTCGGGCGGTGATCTCAACCAGGGCTCGACTCAGAGCTACTACCCGGGTCAGACCGTTGTGATCTTGGGTTCCGCTACTCCGGGCAACAACGGTCGCTTCATCATCACGGGGATCAACTACGCCGCTCCGTTTTCGCAGATCACCTACGAGAACGCGTCCGGCGCCGACGACGCCTCGGGTGCTGTCACCGCGCGGATCGAAGGTGTGACCGACTGTGTCTTCATCGGCAACCTCGCGATGAACACGACCTCGGCGTTTGATCCGGCCCCGCAGGGTCGGATGAAGTACATGTTCCGCGATCTCGGCGTCCAGGCCGACGGCGGTAACACCCGGAACATCTTCAAGGGCAACACCGGGATCGGGATGGAGACGACGCTCTTCAACCAGAAGAACCCGCTGAGCTTCTTTGCCGAGAACTCCGAGTGTGAGTCGTCACCCGTCAGGACGATCGCAACTCATCCGACGGACGCCGACTTCTTTGGTACCGAACCGGAGATCGGCACGCTCGCGCTCAACACGACGACGGGCGAGCTCTGCGTCCGGAACCCGAACGCGTGGGATGTCGTCGCAGGCTGGGCGAAAGCCCTAGCCGCTGACTTCGTCACCACCTCGGCGACGGCGACGGCGACGAACCTCTCGTTCGCGATGAAGGCGAACGAGACTTGGATGTTCGAGATCAAGCTCCAAGCGCAGAGCGTGACCGCGAACGGAATGAAGGCAGCGTTCAACGCACCGAGCGGCAGCACGGTGGCCGGCTTCATCGAGTTCTGCACGACCATCACGTCTATCTTCCGACAGCGTCTGACGTCGATCAATACGCTCAACAGCTCGGCCTTCCTCACGTCTGCCGGCGTTATCGGACCAGGCAAGCTCTGGGGCACTGTCACGTGTGGCAACACGCCGGGCAACTTCACCCTTGCGATCGCCGCCGCCACCGGGGGTGACACCTGCAACGTCTTCAAGGGCTCGTCGATTCGCGCCTGGAAGGTTGTGCCCGTCTAGCCCTCATCACCCGCAACGTTCTGAGGAGAGAACAATGCTTGGAGTCTATGTCGCGATCGCGGCCCTGATCATCACGATCCTGGGCCTGATCGTAAAGATCGTCACGTTCAGTACGGAGATCCGGGTCTGGGTCATGGAGATGCGCCAGGACCGCCGAGCTCTCCGTCGTATCCCCACCCTCGAGCTGCGCATCGCGTGGCTCGAGAAGCATCTCGAACTGTCCGCACCCGACATGGGTGAGGACCACAACGGACACGAGGAGCAGGAGGCTCACCCGTGAAACTCGACAACTGGCAGTTCATCGCCCTCATCGTGGTGATGTTCACGGCGCTGATCATCTCGCACGTGTGGGCCCCGGCTGTAGCAGCCGCGGTCCTCTCGATGGTGATGGTTCTCTTCAACGGCCTCTACGTGCAGCGCCACTCCGAAACGACCGACGTGGTCGTGGCCGCGAAGGCGGAGGCCGCCGCGGCGGAAGTGAAGCGCATCGAGGCGGAGAAGGTAGAGGCGCACGCGAAGGCGGATGCAACGGCGAAGACCGAAGCCGCTCGCGTCGAAGCCGAGAAGAAGGCGGAGGCCGCCGCAGCGGAAGCTGCCGCGAAGGCAAAGTCCGCCGCCGATACGGCGGCAAAGGAGGCGGAAGCGAAGGCTCTCGCCGAGGCAGGAAAGACGACCACATGATCAGGAAACTCAAGAAGGGACTCTTCGGTTGCATTCTCGGTGCAACCCTCGCAACCGGTACCGGCTGCGCTCATCAGGCGGCACGCACGCAGAACACGATCACGGCAGCGAGCTACGAAGCCGCGCTCGAGATCTGCGTTCAGCGTGCTCTGAATCAACTCGACAACGGTACGGCGAAGTCGGACGTCGCCGTCGAGTACGAAGTGTGCGCCAGCCTGGCGGACAAGCAGTTCGGGAGGAAGCCGTGATTCCGTCGCTCTCGCCGCTCGAAAGTATCCTGCTCGCGATCGTCCCCGGCCTCGCCCAGCTGATCGCTACCGCCCTTGCCGACAACTACGACCAGGAAGCGGAGAAGCAGGCTCTCCTCAACATGGCCCGCGCCCTCGCCGACAAGCGCGTCGAGCTCGCGCTCGCGAAGGCTCCGTAGTCGTGCGTCATGTCCTGGTACCAGATCGAGGTCGTCGACCGCCGTACCTACCGCTTGCACATCAAGTGGTGGCATCCGGCCTTCTGGGTTGAGGGCTTCCGAGCGCTTCGTGAGAGCGGTGGCGGCTTCTTCGAGAGCGTCTGCCTCACGTTCGTACTCATCACCCAGATCGCAAGAAAGAAGAGCTGATGCTCCGAGGACTCGACGCATCGTCGGTACAAGGCCGACTCCCCTTCGACAAGATGAGCCCGGAGCTCAAGTTCCTGATCCTGAAGGCGCAGCAAGGCAACGACGGGTTCGATCCCCTGTTCGCTCGCAACGCCCAGGACGGACTCGACCGCGGGCTCGAGGTGTTCCCGTACATGTTCGCCTACCCGCTTCCGAACAAGGCGGGGGTTGCGAACCGGGATCCGCGCGAGCAGGCGAAGCTGTTCATGGATCGTTTGCTCAAGGTCCGCCCGGACTTCGAAGGCAAGAGCGTCTTCCTCGACTTCGAGTGGCCTCCCGTCGTGCCACTTCGCGCGGGCGAGAAGGGGTGGAAGGAGTGGGGCTGTAGCCCGCAGCAACTCTCCGACTGGATGGCCGCGAACGCGGAGGAAGTGGCCAAGCTCTCGCGAGCGCTCCCCATCCTCTACACCTACGACTGGTGGTGGGCGTGCGTTCGCGACGGCGCTCCGTTCTACGGGTTTCCCACCGGAGCCGACGTCTCGTGGGCCGCGGACTACGGCCTGTGGATGGCCTGGTACAACAGCGGGGTCTGGCCCCAGGGACAGGATCGCCCGCGTGTCCCGAAGCCCTGGACGGACTGGCTCTTCTGGCAGTTCGACGGCAACGGCGGTCTGCGTCTCCCGAACGGGGTCGACTCCGACTTCTGCGTCTTCAACGGTGACGAGGAAGCTCTCCGAGCGCTCTCACGCGGGCCTCGGAATCCGATGCCCGCGAGTGATGGCGTGCTCGGTCCGGCCGCCATCGACGAGGTTTCCCGACGATGAGGTCCTACAAGGTCCTCGGTACCGATTATCCAGTCGTTCGCAAGAAGCTCCCCGACGGCACCGAAGGTCAGTTCGACGCTGAGAAGGGGGAGATGCAGATCAGCAAGAAGATCCCGAGTCATCGGGAGTGGGAGGTCGAGTCCCACGAGCTCTTTCACGTCGCCGAGCACGTCGTGGACATTCCGAGGCGTCTCGAGAAGGAGCTCAAGCTCACCGAGGACGTCGTGGAGTTCATCCGCGAGGTCTACGCCGGGACCGTGATCCCGGTCTATCTCGACGCCCTCGAGCGGAATGGCCTTCTCGTGCGGCCAGCGCCGGCACCTGAAGTGAAGGAGTGAGACATGGCTCATGTAGTGTACAACGGTTGGAAGGGTAAGGACGGCGTCGACTGGGCGGCAGGCGCTGCCGGCGACTATAAGGCGATGCTCGTATCCTCGAGCTACACGCCGGATCCGGATCATGCCGCGCCGAACGCGACCGGGCTCGCTTCGAACGAGAGGACAGGCGGTGGGTACGCGCGGCAGAACATCGCCAACCGCAGCAAGACCAAGAACGACGCGACGAACACCTTCGACCATGCCGCGGACAACGTTCTGTTCTCGAATGTCTCCGGCGAAGTGCGCTGGCTCGTCATCTACAGGGCGGTGACCGGCGACGCGGATCACCAACTCGTCTGCGCCATCGACCTCGGTTCGCGAACGCTCTCGGGCGACAACTTCGCGATCCGCTGGAACGGTGGTGCGACGTCCGGGATCATCTTCCAGGGGACGTGATCCGCGATGTCCGTCACCTTCGGGACGCTCGGCACATCGCTCGTTGCGACCGCACCGACGACGATCGATGTCGCGCTGCCCACGGGCATCGTCGCCGGACACCTTCTCGTTCTTATGGTCGCGCACAAGCACGCGACCGCTCCAATCGCGAGCGCGCCCGCGGGATGGACTCCACATCCGGGAAGCGCTGCCCTCGGTGGTCTCGGAGCGCAGGGCTCGAGTTCCGGGATCGCCCATGCGTCGGTCTTCACACGTGTCGCCCAGGGCGCTGAATCCGGCACCGTTCCTGTCACTCTCCCCGCGACCACCTCCGCGGTCGGGGCTCGCATCTTCCGCGCAGCGACGGATGCGGGTGCATTCTCCATCGCCTTCGCATCCGGCGTCGACACGACTCCGGATGCGGCGTGGTCGATCACGGCTGGCGATCTGGATGTCGGGGCTGGCGATCTCGTAGTCGCTGTCACCGCGGTCAACTCGCAGAACTCGACGTTCGCCACCGAGGTCCTCACCCAGGCCGGCGTGACCTTCGGCTCGGAGACTGAGCGGAGCGAAGCGGGGACCTCGGGTATTCGACTCGTGGTCTCGTCCCACCAGGCGACGGTAGGTAAGAGCACCGGCGTCCCGACGTACTCGGCGGTCGCGACGGGAGCGGCCAGTAACCAGCCGTGCGGTGTCACGGTCCTCATGCGGATCCGTGGCGCAGCCGAAGTCTCGACCACGCCCGCGACGACCGCTTGGAGCTGCGTTTCGCCGCAGCACGAGCGCCAGCTCGCCCCGCTCCCGGTCGCGTCTAGCTGGGGTGTCCTCGCCCACACCGTGGAGCTCGTCGCGATCCCGACCCCGCTCAGCATCGGGTGGATCGGACTCTCGGCGGAAGTCGACGTGTCCTTCGACACCCCCGCTCTGAGCCTCGGCTGGCGGGTGCAACGGCCTCTTCTCAGCGGTCTTGCGACCGACCTGAGGGCGACCGTGGTGGGCGCCACGCTTGCCTCTCACGAGCTCGAGTCGACCCTACTTCCCATCACCGTCTCAGGGGCCGTGGTGGGTCATGACCTGTCTGCGGAGATGACGAATGACAACGATTGACCTGAGTTGCGCCCGCGGTGACACCGCGGAATGGACGCTGACTGCCACGCGAGACGGCGAACCGGTCGACCTCACGGACGCCCTCGTCATCTTCGCCGCCCGGCGGAACTACGCGAGCCCGGTGCTCTTCGAGCGCACGTCCGATCCAGGCGGTGGCATTGTCATTGCCGACCCTCCCGACGGAGGGATCGCGCGGATCAAACTGCGACGGGAAGACACTCTCGTGCTGCCGAATGACGAGACGGATCTGGTATTTACGGTGCACGTGGTCACGGCAGGTGGGGACGAGTGGATGATTGTGCGAGGGACTCTTACCGTCGGTCCGATCGCCTGGGATGGCGAAGTCTAAGAGTAGGGGCGTAACGGTTCTCCAGTATGACACTTAGCCCGCCCCGACCTGAGGTTGATTGGCCAAAGCAAAGACCAAGGAACGGGTGCCGAAGGGACGAATTCACATCGTCATCGGCGATACGCAAGTCAAAGAGGGAGTTCCCACGGATCACCTGTCGTGGATTGGCAAGTACATCGTAGACCAGTTCGCTGGACAGGATGTCGTCGTCTGCCACGTCGGGGACCATTGGGACATGCCGAGCCTGTCGTCCTACGACAAGGGCAAGAAGGAGATGGAGGGGCGCCGCTACTTGGCGGACGTCAAAGCCGGCAACCGCGGCTTCGACCGGCTCAACGAGCCCCTCGCGGCCTACAACAAGGCTCGGCGAGCGGCAGAGCAGTGGTGGCCCGAGCGCCACTTCTTCATGGGCAACCACGAGCACCGGATCAACCGCGCGTGCGAGGACGACGCGCAGCTCGAGGGGATCCTGTCACTCGAGCATCTCAACGCCAGCTCGTGGGGGTGGAAGGTGCACGACTTCCTCGAGCCCATCACCATCGATGGCGTTGTCTACGCGCACTACTTCTACAACCCGAACACGGGCCGACCGTACGGAGGCGAGAACCTCTACACGCGTCTGAAGACCCTCGGCCACTCGTTCACGATGGGCCATCAGCAAGGGCTTTCTGTCGCGATCCGGCCGGTCGGAAAGACGCGTCACCAGGGGCTCGTCATCGGCTCGTCGTATCTCCACGACGAGAAGTACCTCGGCCCTCAGGGCACCGCGTACTGGCGCGGGATCGTCGTGTGCCACCAGGTGGAGAACGGCACCTACGACGCGATGTTCGTCAGTCTCGACTTCCTCTGTCGGAAGTACGCGGGACTGACCCTCGAGCAGTTCATGAAGAAGCGGAGAAGTGCAGCATGAAGTTTCTGAAGTCGGCTCTCCTGGCGGCGGCGATCGCAGTCGCCGCCTGCAACCCGCGTCCCGCGCCGCTCCCACCGACGAAGGTGGAGACCGCTTCGGTGCTGAAAGAGAAGACCGTTGCCCTGGTTCGGGACAACGAGGAGCGCGAGCTCCGGGCGTACTGCACCGGCGTCTGGGTGTCCGACGCGGCGTTCCTCTCCGCCCATCACTGCATCGGAGACGGTCCCCTCGGGACGCGTGTACTCTTCGTCGTCGAGAACGACGTCTTCGAGAAGCTCGACGGGGTGCCCTGGCAGTACCTTCCCCGCGAGCGCATCCGACCGCGATCGGCGGTGGTGACCGCTCTCGACCCGCGCCACGACCTCGCGTTGCTGCACTCGGTCCTCCCGGTGAGGCATGGAGTCGCAAAGCTTGCCCGCCAGCGGATCCTTCCGGGGCAGCTCGCGCAACAGGTCGGGCAGTCGCTCGGCCTCTGGTGGTCCTACTCGAGCGGTGACATCGGGGCGGTCCGGTGGGACAACGCCGGAGACGGACCGATGCTATGGGTACAGACGACAGTGCCGACTTCTCCGGGGAATTCGGGAGGTGGCATCTTCAACGCCCAGGGCGAGCTGATCGGTATCTGCCACGGGACACACCTCCGGGGGCAGAACATCAACATCTTCATCCACCCCATCTACGTCGAGGCGTTCCTCGACAAGCAAGGTTCGAACCTCTAAGAGCCGCCGCGGTCTCCTCCTCCCGCCGCGCGCTCCCTGACCCCCGGTTGGCGTAAGCCTTCCGGGGGTTCGGTCTTTTATGCTACGACCCGTGAATCCCACCAACAATGCAGGGGGTTCGGAATGCCGCGTGTCGTAGTTCAGTCAGGTGCCCAGCAAGATCTCGTCGTCCGCCACGACCTCGACGGCTCGTGGAGCGTGGAGCTGACTAAGACAATCAGTCTGCCGCTCACCACGGAGCAAGCGGGTGAGATCATGTTCGGCGAGGGCTATCGCCTCATCAAGATGGCGAACGCGCCACGCCAGCTGAACGGTCATCGCAACGGTGAGGCGAAGGAGGTGAAGCTGTTGCCCCAGGCAACCGATCTCCAGTTGGGGAGACGGTCTGCCGCGCCGTCGAACGCCGTCGTTCAGTTTCTTCGCGATCGAACCGAGCCCGCGACCCTCGGCGAGATCCGAGCTATGCTCGAAGACAGGTTCCCCGGGATCTCGAACGGACGCAGTTCGGCCTACTTCTCCGGGACGGTCCAGAGGCTCGTCAACACGGGACAGGCGCAGCGAGTGGGCTCTCGAGGTGACTTCCACTACCGCATCGGCGCTCGCGGTAAGGATGACGCGATCGAGAATGTGACTCAGTCAAAGGAGGATGGTAAAGAGGATCGGAAGGCCGCACGCCGCGCTCGCTACGACGCCCAGCTCGCGAAAGGGTTGTGCGTCAGTCGGGGGTGCAGCCGGAAGCACTTGAAGGACAAGACCATCTGCCGCCTTCATCTTGAGGTCGTGAAGAGGGCGAACGCTGGTCGGTTGAAGCAGCTCAAGAAAGGGGTGAAGTGATGGGGGCAGGTCCGAAGTCAGGCATCAGGCTGGTGAAACGTCAGCCCGAGGAGCTCAACGAGACCCTCGTAGAGAAGACACGAGTGACGATCAAGCGCGCCTGGCAGGCGTGGCGCGAGCTCGAGGCGTACAAGTTGAAGCACGGCTACTGCATCATGGGCATGACCTGCATGCGGAAGGCCGTCGAGGGTGCCCAAGGCTCGAAGCGCGGATGCCCTCATCATCTCGCGGCGACGAAGGCCGGGATGCGGCTCTACCGCAAGGAGGCCTACGTCACGGAGTACGGTCGACTTCAACAGGAGCTCGCCGAGCAGGAGAAGCAACAGCGCATCCGCGAGGCGGCGGCAGAGAAGGCGGCGGGACGCCGGAAGCGCCCCCAGAAGAGGACCCCGGTGCGACGGAAGGCGGCGTGAGCTGCCCGGCGTGCGCGGCGAGCGAGCTCTCGCCGCGCGAGATCTACTTCCTCGGCTTCACGTCGGGCTCGCTGGGAACGTTGCTCGTGCGGGATCCCGTCAGGCTCCGATCTCCGGAAGAGTCGATGATCAAGCTCCTCGAGCTCTTCTGCGAAGACTGTCGCGACGAGCTTGACCGCCAAGCGATGAAGCGGATGCAAGAGGTAGCGGCGCGGGAGATCGGGGCGCATGCACAACCCGGGTAAGTACAACGACGCGTGCACCGTCGCTCGTGAGGCGACCGATGGAGAGCTCGTCCTCCTCATTGTCGTCGGCGGGAACAAGGGCAGCGGGTTCTCGGTCCAGGGGAAAGCAGCGTTCCCTCAGGGTGTCATTGTCGACACGCTTCGCGCGGTCGCCAACGAGATCGAGAAGCAACAGAACGCGAACCCCTGCAAGACCACGGAGTGCGCCTGGTATTCCGTCGCGGGGCCTCATCCGCCTGCGTACCGCAAGGACCCGTGCGGATGAGGCTCGCACTGACCGACCGCCAGCGGCGGCAACTCCGCGGCCTCTTCTACGGCATCTCCATCGGCGGGAATCTCGGCCGCGAGGATCGTCGTCTCGCGGCGGAGATGGAGAAGCGCCTCGCTCCACCGCGGAAGAGGGCAAAGCGGTGAGCATCTTCGAGGAGCTCGAGGACGTCGCGGGTCATCAGCTCACGATGGTCGCCCAGATGCTCGCCGGGGTGACCACGTACTGTTGCGAGCATTGCGGTGC
>JACCDR012198847.1_pt1 | contig 38687 bp, 66 predicted proteins | sample 7446431 | NCBI WGS metagenome assembly JACCDR01 (sample SAMN15323443, study PRJNA562643) | freshwater metagenome | isolation source: river surface water | place: USA:Blue River Watershed | collected 2017-08-17 | reverse complement strand
CAGAAACATGGAAAGCCCCAAGTGCGCGTGACGGGCCATTCGCTTTATCTGTCGGCCTAGTTTCCACCTGAGTTACCGACAGCGTTACCAGTCCCTGTGCCAAGGCTGGTCGAACAACGCCGGGTGTGGTGCGTGAACGGTGTTTTCTTGTCGGCCACCCATGCAGGTGCGCTGCTACGTCAACGGGCGAACAGTACCGCTGGAAAGCAAAGGCCCCTGGTCTCAGCTTTCCGCGGTACCAGCGCGTCCACAGCAAAGTGGTTGAAAGCCGAAGCCAAGGGCCTCTGTATTCTGTCTTGCGCTGGTACCGCTTGACAATACTGGAAATTATAACAGCACTGGATAAGCTGTACAAGTCATGTAAAGATTGAAAATAGTTCTTGACGTGCCGACTTTTCGTGATTACATTAACTACATCAACAACGCAACGGAGCAAACGAAATGAACGGTAACACTCTCTCCATCGGTCGCAACCACTCTTTGGCCGATTCCGTCTCCATGACGGATTTCGGTGACTGCTTCCGTGTGGACATCCGCTGGAATGACGGTGGGTACGTCTACATGATCCATGACACCAAAGAGGAGGCCCTCAAGCATGTCCATCGGTTGGGCTGGGCGTAAGCCCTTTTTGCCATGCAATCCGAGTTTGACAAAGGATACGAAGCCGGACGGTTTCAAGCGTACCAAGACGCAAAGATGATTTTTCAAGGCCGCATTGACCGCATTGAACCTGGCAAAGACAAACGAATAAAAGAATCTCTAGAAGGGGCAATGTTTTCTGTTTTGCACCATCTGCGGTCACGTATTGACCCGAGAAATTACCCCGAAGCATATGACGAAAGATTTTCACTATGACCGATTTAGAACCAATCCCAGATCCTGTTCGGAGACTTCTCAAGTTTGCCGGGAAGAAACGTAGCGAAGTAAGCAATCCTTGTTTGACGGCAAGAGAAACCATTGTCATTGCAAATTGGATTCAGGCCAACCTTGCCGCATCCGAACAGCCTGCAGAGCGCACCAAAACTGCCGAAGTCCTAGCCGCATAGACATGACTGACAAACTCAAAGCCAAGATAGGCCGCCCGCCTAACCAAGAGTTCCAGCGCACAAAAATCCGCACCGTGCGCCTGACAGACGAGGACTACAAGAAACTCAAGCTGCTAGGCACGGACAGGCTTAGGGCTTGGCTGCGCAAGGCAAAGGTGTAGCTATCCCTGCGACACGTCAATCAGCGTACCGCGAAACTCCACCGTATTTTCATCCCACACGCGGACGATTTCCGGCCACATAAGACGCCCGTCGCGCCATGTCAGCACTACGAAGCCTGACCGCCAGTTCTTCGGATTGTCTTCAGTGTAGTCATCAAATTGCGGCCCCATTGGCTCCGCTAGCGTCCCCGTGTCCACCCCGAACCGCGTGCCGTTGTAGTCGTCGTATGGCGTCACCTTGAGGCTGTGCAGGTGGCCCGTAACCATCGTCCTGCCACTGCCTACCGTGTTGTTGTGCGTGGCGTGGATGCCGCCCTTCCAGCGATGTTTAATCACCACGTCGTCATTGACGAACACTGACCAGCAGGGAATCCACGCGGGGAACTTGTCTTTCAGGGTAAAACCCTTGACGCCTTGGAACTGCGGCACATTCGCCGCCAAGAACGTTTCATACCTTGCGTCGTGGTTCCCCATCGGCCAAATCAGTTTCGCGGCTCCTGCGGCTTCCTGAATCTCTCCTAGCCTATCCTCCACCGCCCGCAGTTCCTCCTGCACCGTGGGTTTAGAGTCCCAACCGATTCGCGGGTGTCTGCTGATGCCGCCGCCGTCCAGTGCATCACCGTTGTTGATGACTGCCACCGGCTGAATCTCGCGCAGTATATTGAGCAAGCCACGGAAGGCGGTTGTCCTGACGCCAGGATGAAAGTGGGCATCGCTGAAAACGACAATCGAGCCGTTCACCATCTCCATGCTATGCCGCACATGGCTGGTCGTGCTTTGGTGGACGTAGTACCTGTCCCCTCTGTGGTCATGCTGGTGCAGTCTGGTGCCGTGCTTGCGCTCAATGTTGCGCCTGCGGGACGATACAGCGCGTGGGGTTATCCCCAAAATGTGCGCCACCTGTGTCGCGCTTTTATGCTGCTCCCACAGTTGAATGAACTTTTCGTCGCTGCATACGGGCGATGTCATAAGTGCCTTTAGAGTCGGTAAGTCCGTACCGGAGCGCGTGAGCCTGCGTCATGCTTGCAGACGATGCTGACGGCCCGCTGTGGGTCTTCAAAGCCGAGTGCTTCATACGCGCACATCGCAGCCTTAGCGCCGCTTCCAATGGCTTCTATGCCGCGCTGGATGGGCTTAGGCGTGGTGCTGATGTTGTAGCTAACCAAGCCCTGCGGCGATAGAATAAGAGCCTGTGAGCCGGTGAATTTCGGAGGCTTGCCTGCCCCTCCTTTTTTCCACCAGGCTAGAAATTCCTCGGCTTCGTTCACGTCACCAGCAAAGCCGATCAAGTGACCCTTGCAGCGGTACACCTTACGCCCTAGCCATACGCGATCGCCGTCGCTGATGCTGCTGTCAGACACCATTAGGCCGAGGCGGGCGTCTGCGAGTAGGGTTGTCAAGTTGCACCCTTGACTTTTTCCACTGTGCGCAACGTCCCTAGACCTAGCATGCCGCCCAACACGTACAGCAGCACCTCGGTGTCAATCGCCGGAGCTGGGGGCCATCCCTTGATTGCCGCCACATAGGTGAATATTGGTTGACCAATAGTTGCCCATAGGAAACCGAAGCCGCAGCACCAGCCTACAAACGGCCTCCAGCGCGATGTAAACGGATCAGGGCTAGCTGCCTCTGCCGCGTTGATTTCAAGCTGTCCTATGACCTTCTGCAGGTCTTGCGTCTGCAGGAGAATCATCATGTCCATTTCCGCCTTGGCTTTGGCGGCTGGATCAGGAAACAGGTTGTCTATCAGGCGTTTGCCCACCTCTAGGATGGGGCCGAGGATCAAGGGATTCATTACGCCTCCATGAGGTTCTTAGCGATGCGATTGGCCCAGCCCCTACCAAATGCGGGCCAGTTGGACAAGCCGGACATGAACTGCAGCCGGTGCCCGTTGAACCGTGCAATGAACTTGGACGGGTGGATGGATGCGACAGCTTGCAAGGTGAGCGGGCCTAGTACGCCGTCGTCTGCTACACCGACAGCACGTTGCAGGCACTTGATTGCAGGTTTCACGCCGCTGTTTACCGCCATGTCGAACAGCGAGAACTTGACGCCATCGGGCACGGCATCGCATCCGGCAGGCCCCCAAAAGTCACGCAGGTAGATTTGCTTTGCCCGCGCAAGGGTCATGCCCCTGATGTCCTCGCCGGGGTAGCTGCGCTGCGATATGCCGTAGTTGGTCGCGCCTCCGGGGTCGCGGGGGTGGTCTACGAACCCCCCTTCATGACCAATCAACCGTTGAAATGCTTCGTCAAAGGTCATACAATCCCCCTGTCAGTTGCCAAACGCATGCGGATTGGTAGGCACGCGCCTTGAAGTGGCCCGCCTCGTGAGTACGCTGCAGGTATGTATCTGCAGGGGCCAGTCCGCAGCCGCTTGGTCATATGCTGCTCCGCTGCTTCTGCGCTGCAAGGTAGCCACGGCGCATGGCTTCCGTCACCAGCGCACGAAGTTCCGCCTCTGTCCAGACGGTGCAGCCCTCCACGGCGCACACCTCGCGCTCTTCGTCTGTCATCGCTACGCCTTTGATGGTGGCGCACCCGGTAAGCGTCAGGATCACTACGGCAAGAATCGCGGTTTTCATTACGTTCTCCAGTGAGTCCAGCGCACCCGGGCTGGTCGGTTGTGTATCAGGGCATTCGCTGTCTAGCGGTGTTCTGTCTGTCCATTCGTGCAAGCGGTCGGTGTCTTGCTCTTCTTCGCGGCGCAATAGCCAGCGCAGAAGGTCGATCATTTGTCCGCCTTCTGCTGTAGCGCAATCTTGATTTCGTGCAGGCTGTCCATGATTGGCTTCATGGCGTCCTGCAACCTGTCGTAGCGGACGTACTCAGCGGACAGCTTCACCTCCAGCGCGGACAGGTCTTTACGTAGGCTTTGCGTGGCGTTGTAGAGCTCGCGGGCGAACCATCCGAGGATGGCGCAAGCGATACCGATTAGGCCGATGATGGTTTGCTCTAGGTTCATAGCGTCCACCTTCCTGCACGTTTATCTGCACGCGCCCTGCGCTTCCACTGCACGCAGAACCACCAGTTTTTGAGCGCCTGCATCACGCCCTCCGATAGCGGCCAACCAGCGTCAGAGACTTACCCGTACCTCCGGGGTAAGTGCCGTCCACCTTCAAAATCCGCAGGCTGCTGGAGCTGGTGCCGATGATCCCGATAACCCCGATACTTGCCGAACCTTCGTAGCCTGGAACTGCCGCCGCGATGCTGTCAGCACTGGAGGTAAACGGAAGCGATGCAAGCACTTCACCCGCCGCTGTGCCGTTTGTTGTGATGGCAATGGACAGCCGGAAATTCACATAGTTTGTGTCCGTAGGGTCAAGCTGATAGAAGCCGGTTGCGCTGGTTGTGGTGAACGTGCCGCTGCTGGCCGTGATCGTCGGCGTCCAAGCGATCTGCGGGCCTGCGACACTTGCCCCCGTCTCCACCGTTGGCGAAGGAGAACCGTTGTCTACGTCCAGCCTGTCGATCGAGATGCCGTTAGCTGGTACTGTGTAGGTTCCCGTTCCCTTTGCGATGGCTGCGACGGTCGTGGACAACAGGCCGAACCGCTCTGCACGACACCCCACGGCGGTAGATGCGCCGCCCTGCCATTCAATGCTGTTGGTGGCTGTTCCACCAGAAGCGCGGAACACCCGGCAGACGTTCCATGTGTTGTTATCCGCGTTTTCCTCGATGATGCCCTGCGCGTTTTTGTGGATGATGTCCACTTGGTTGAACAGGCAAAAAGAGGTGTTCGCCGTGCCGTCGCCCGTCACTCGGAGAGCAACGCCCCCAGGCGTTTCAACACACCGAGCGCGATAGTTGATAAACCCGTATTGCGTGTCCCGCGATTCTCCTAAAGTCGTCTGTACGTCAAATGTAAGCCCGTCTGTCGTTGGGTTTGCGATGTAGGTGTCGAGGTAGAAGTAGCGCGAAGACTTGACGATTAGGCCCCGCGCCGCAATCCCAGCGCAATCGAACGTCACGCCATCAATCGCCCACCCTTGCAGGCCCTGATTGCTGCCGCCAGAGTCAGGCGATACCGTCAGCATGGTCCCGCTGTTGCCTGTAATCGCACGGATCACGGTGCCTGAGAATGTGCCTACATCGTGGTTCCCGCCCTTTACCCCGAAGATCAGCACGCCCGAGACGTTGATCGTTGGGAGCGCAGCAGAACAGGCATAAATGTCGTCGTTCAGGTAGTGCGGCACACCCGGATTGGCAATGGCCGAGTTAATAAAGTTCGTCAGCGGGGTAAGGTCGTCTGTCGTGCCGTTTGCCGCAGGATTGAAGTCGCTGATGTTGACGTACTCGCGCAGCCGCGCTTGTACCGTCCTGGCGATAGCGCCCGCCCCAGATTGGGTGACACCTGCCGCCGTTCCGTTGCCGACTGCTGCATTTAGCAGGGCAATGTAGGAGGCATGCGCCCGAAAATAGTTGTCTGCGGTGATCGGGGATTCGCTGCCGGATGGGGAATTGCTTCCTGCGGTTTGTGAAAGATCGGTTATGGCGCTTGGGACGGGCATGGATTTACCTCGCTAGAATGAAAAAAGCGCCACTAGGGCGCTTTGGGGACTTGCATGAATGAAGCTCAGACCATCTTTGGCATGAACCCGATATTCGTCGGATGGATTGGCGCGCTGTGCGTGCTTGCCCTAATCAACTGGTTGCGTGGCAAGTAGCCCGCCGTAAACAGCAGCGGGGCCGACTCGCATGCCCAGGGGAACGGGCGGCGGAAGTTGCAACAGCGAGCGCGGGACATTTAGCGCCTGACTTTGTTGCGTGCCTCGCAAAATCCCGTTAATCGTCGTGTCCAATCCCGCAGGAAGTTTGCCCGCAATCGAATCAAGCATTGACAGCCCGCGCCCCACCAGCATCGCGCCGCTGTTGGAGTTGTTCACCGCAGTTCCGGCAGGCTGCGCCGTCATCATCGTGCCAACCCTGCCAACCGCCTGCAACTGGCGGATTTCCTCGGGGCTGAAGAAAGCAGCAAGCTTGCGTTCCCCAATGGTGTTTAGCGCTTTGTTGTAGGCAGCGGGCGAGAACTTCGTAACGTCCTCGGTGCCGTTGGTGGCCGCAGACTTCAGGTGCCCGACGATGTTGCTTTTCACCGCTTCCATCGCTTGCGGGTACATCACGATAGCCCGACGGATAGCGTTAACGTCCTTGACGGTCGCGCCTTGTCCTGTGATGAACTGCTGCACGAAGCGATCCGGCTGCGCATCGTCCAAAGCCGCAGCAAGTGCGGGCGTCTCTTCTACCCGTCGCATGAATGCCGCGTTAGCCTGCCGCGCACGATTAAACGCAGACACAGAATCTGCGCCTAGTGCGACAGGGGACGGCGGCACAGTTCCAGCGACTGCCGGGAGATTCCCGGGGTTCACCTGTTCTGCCGCACGCAAAGGTGTTGCGTCTAGCGCTTCGCGGACCTTGCCCAATGCCATGCGCTGCTGGCCGTCAGACGTTGCCCTCTGCAGTTTGCCCATTGCGGTCTTAAGCTGCTCAGCATAGTCCACCGTGAACGGAACTTTCCCCGCCGCGATGTCGTTTAGGTGCGTCTCCACCGACTTAGGCAAAGCGCCGCCTAACAGACCCTCATCCAGCATCTGGCTTGCACGCTTGGTAAACGCTGCGCCGTCCAGTTCCGCCGACCGTCCTGCCGTGTCGCGGGCTTGCGCATAAAGCGAGTCAATGCGCCCCTTGGAAGCCGCCGCAGTGCCTCGGAGCGCCCCTAGCACTCGCTCGCCCGTAGCGAAGGCGTCAGGCGCGTTTGCGGCCCCTGCGTTGTCAAGCGTGCGCAGTAGTTGCGCCGTGTTCTGGTTCTGCAGTCCTGGCAGACGCTGCAGCCCCGTATCGGTGCTGTTAGCGCCCGTCTTTGCAAGGTTCATCTCGCGGGTGATCTGCACCGGGTCTTGCGTCAACATGCCCCGCGTCGGAGTTGCGCCTACGGTCTTGAAATCCAACAGACGCCGCACTGCGTCGGGGCTTAGCTCCCCGCTGGTGTTCATGGCCTGCGCGACTTCCGCCCGCATCGGCTGTTTGATGGCTTCGGGGATAGCGTCCCAATCCACGCCCTGGCGCTGCAGAACTAGCGAAATCTTTTGGTCGATTTCTTTGGTAATCGTGGAGTTTGGCCGCAGCGCATCCAGTTCTCGGCGGACACTGTTTACAACAGACTTCCCGGCTCCCGCTACCGCGTTAGCTGTCATGGGCGTTACAACGCCGCCAAACAATGCCGCCCCGGCTTGCGCCCACGGACCATAACCAGCCTCGCGGGTAGATCCGCCAGCCAAGCCAGCGCCAGCAGCCGATAGCCCCTGTTGCACCGGGTTTGTGGCAAACAGTGACCCGGCCTGCCCGATCACCCCGCCCGTGCCTTGCGCAAGCCTGCCAGCAGCGCCTAGCCCGCCAGCGCCAGCCACCAGCCTAGAAGCATCCCCTATGACCCGTTCGTTAGCGCCATCTGGCTTGGGCAGGCCGATCATGTCTGCCAGCCCTGCAGCCATTTCGCCCATTGGCTTGGTCTTGCCGGTTTGCCCGGTCAGCCTGTCAGTCAGGTAGCGCAATGGCTCGGTGCCGATTTGCGCGGCTTGCCCAAGTCCCTCCAAGCCATACCGAGCAGTCAGCCCGAATACCCGCCCAATGCCACCAATAGCCTCGCCAGCCTTTACCGCTTCCGGCTTCGCAATGACGGGCTTTTGCTTGGCAAACTCCGCTTGTGCGTAAGCCATGACTTCAGCCTCGGTAGCCGTGTCAGGTGCGCTCACCTCAAACACGGAACCGTCAGGAGCGTTGACGCGGTACTTAGCCATTACGGAACCCTAGTGATGCCCCAGCCGTTATTAGCAGGGGTTTCTGATGCTTGGAACACGTTTGCCGGCTCTAGGTTGTACATCTTTGCGTTACCGGAAAACGACTTTTGTTGCTTGGCAATGCGCTGCCGCGCCACCCCCGCCATAGAGTTCATCAGGCTAGACATTTCAACGCGCTGTTTCGGGGAAAGTTGCTCCCCGGTAAGCGCCTTGTTAAACAGGCTTTGGACGTAATCCAGCCCGCCCGCTGTGCGAACAATTGCCGCATAGTCAGCCTCGCGCACTGCGCCTTCAGGGTCAAGCGCTTTTGCAAACTTGTAAATTGCTGCCTGATCCTTGAGCGCCCCGCCTTGCTTAAGGATGTTGTCAACGTCCTGCGCAGTGCTGACAATGGCTCGGTCGGTCGTGGTAGCCTTTTGGTAGTCGGCAGCTAGTTTCTGCTCCATGTCGAAACGGTCTTTGGGCTTGAGCCCAAGGTTGTCGGAGTTCACTGTCAGGCTGGTCGCCCCCGCCCGCTTGCGTGCCGTGTCCCATTGCTCAAATGTGCCTTTGTAGCCTTGATTCTTGGCGTACTCGTATTCTTGAATTGCAGCAGGAAGGGATTGCGGCCTTTCTGGCTTGTCAGGCGCAGTCATCGCAAGTTCTGGCCCATTCGGCCCCATGCGGTACATAGACGATCCTGGCGCGACCGTCTCAAACTTTGGCTCAGGGTTCAGCGCACTATTGAACTTCATCCCCTGCTCAAGTGCGCCAAGGCTTGCAGTCGGGTTGGCTTGCAGGAACTGGCGCGGGTCAAAGCTGCCGCCTTGAATGGAGCCACGCACCGCCGCCTCGTCTGCCACGCGCTGGCGTTCTGCCGCTTGCTGTGCTTCAAGTTGCCGCTGTGCCGCCGACATCTGCAAGTCTTGGAACTTGCGCCGCTGCATCTGTTCTTGCGCCTGCGACCGCGTGCCCATGTACTGCTGTCCAGCAGCGCCCAAAGCACCGCCGATACCGCGATCGCCCGGCATCTTGCGTGCCTGGAGCAGCGAGAAAGCAGCGGCTAGAAGGCCCTGCCCTTCAGGCGTGTCCATCCCCGGCATCTTGAAATCGAGCATGTCAGTACTCCCCGCCGAAGCCCATAGAGCCGTCGCCACCCGTGCCGCCACCAAAGCCGCCATATCCGCCGTCCGCGCCCATAGAGCCGCTTTGGTAGCCCGCCAACTCCCGCGCCAGTTGTTCAGCAAGTGCCCGCGCCTGTGCTTCGTTTGGTGCGCCCGTCAACGCGGGGTCGGTGCCGTAGGCGTTGGAGATGTAGCCATTCAGGCCCGGCGCGACGATGGACTGCACAGGAGCGGTCTTCGATACGTTGCCAAGCAAGCCAGCAAGCGCCAGAGGGTTGCCCGACATGCCGAACTGGCCCAAAGCGCCAAGCCCCTTTGCGTTGACGTTGAAGCCCGCGCTGCTGTCGTTGCGTGCCATGTTGCCGCCAGGGGAAGTGCCGAAAGCCTCACGCGATGCGCCGCCGCCGAAGGTCGGTTCACTCCCCGGTGCGCCGCCAGTGTCCAGCAGGCCCTGCAGCGGTTGAGCCGTCAGGGCTGTGTCGAGCAGGCCCTTCTTCTCTTCCGGCTTCATGCCCGCTACCTTCTTCAGGAACTCGGGGTCAATGGGCGCGACTTGCTGCAAGGCTGCGTTGCTCGTCGGGCGGTTGTTGTAGTCAAAACGCCAGCCGCCTGCGTTTTCGTTTCCGGTTTGAAAGAGTCCACCGTATTGCATATTTCCCCCTTAGCCCAAAAGGCCCAACAAACCGCCGCCCAAGGCACCCCAGCCGCTACCGATGCCAAGGCTTGAGCCAATCTGAGCGCCCGCCAAAGCCCCGCCAAGCGCGTTTGCTCCACGGTTGGCCTGTCCGTATGTCGCCGCCGTTTGCCCGCCGCCTACGCCCATTGCTTGCCCTTGTGCGCCCAATGTGCGGAAGGGCCACTCACGCGCATCAAGGTATTGATTGAAGTTGCTTGTGATTTCGTTCTGCTGCTGCCCTTGCGCTGCGTTCCCTGCTTGCTGCATGGCTTGCAGGTCGGTATAGTCAACGTTGGCGAAGGCAGGGGCGTTTTGCGTGGCCTGCATTTGCCTGTCGCGTTCTTGCCCGTACATCTGCGCCCGTTGGGTGTAGTCGCCGTACCGGAGATTTGACGATGCCCGACCGAGTTCCTGCGCAAGGTTTCGCTCCTGATTGGCTTGAGTCTCCGCAAGACCCGAATTGCCAAACGAGCCGGAACGGGCGACTGCCGTACCCATTGCGGGCCTTACGGTCTGGTTGTAGTTGCGGGTTATGTCGCCCAGCGTCGAATCAATGGTCTGCTGCAAGTACGGGTTCTCGCCCTGCAGATACGGGTTCGACTGGAACCCGCCGCCGTTGATCGTGTTCGTCAACTGGTTACGCGCCGCCCCCACTTCCGGTGCGCCTTGCATGCCCCGGTTGTAGGTCCGCTCCCACGATGACTGCTGCCACGGGTTAGCCGCCGCAGTGGTGGACTGCCCGAAAGGCGTATAGGACGCACCGCCCAATGCCTGAGCACGGTCCAGATAGTTCTGTTGGTAAGGTTGTTGCCATTCAGCCATGTCAGTTCCCTGTTAAAAATCGGCACTCGACCCATGTGCCGGGGGTGCCGCCAACCGTGCACAGATATCCATAGACCACGTACTTACTGAGCGCCACCCCGGCTTCGCTAGGCGCGCTGTTCCTCACGAAATCCCCCTTTGCGTGCGTCCCTGTAGTCGGTGCCGCCGTCTGCGCGTTGTAGGTGCCGACTAGCCGCCCCTCTGCCATTGAATTGACCTGCATGGCATGCTCGCGCAACTCTCGCGCAAGTACCGGGTCGCTGCCTGTGCGCGGGGTGGTGTTTAACTTCATCGTTCCCCCGCCAGCTCGAACTGCGGTTTAATCCCCGTCACCCGCGCCGAGCCGGTCATTGATACCGTCACTCGGTGCCAGCGTGCGGCTTTCATCACATCGAATTTGCCGTCGTTGATGGACGCCGTTACCCCCGTGGCGAAGTCCTCGCCGCTGCTCATGGCGTGGTAAGTCTGGATTGCTGCCGTCGTTGGTTTCCTGCTGTCCGCAAACCGCAGCCGCACTTGTTTCAACAGCGTTACCGCGTCATCATCTCCAGCATCCCCCGTGGTGAACGAAGATGCAGCGGATATGCCTGTCAGCGTTTGCAACTGGTGCGAACTGTTAAACACCCCTAGAGCGGACGCCCCCGCAAGCCAATACGCAGAGTCAAACGCGGTGCTAGGCAGGCTGTTGTAAGTCGCCCCGGCATCGTCCCATGTGTCGTAAGTCAGACCCGTTGCTGCGTAGTTGAAGCCCGCCTCAATCGTTAGCGTGGCCCTCCCCCACTGCTTGCTTTTCAGGTGATAAATCAGCGCCTCAGAGCACACACTAGACCCGGCAGGCGGATAGAAAATCCACACCCGGTTCTGCTGGCGGTCAAAGACGCATTTCGTCTTGTATAGGTTTTGCGGGTCGCAGTTGTCAAAGAACCATTGCCGGATTTGGCTGTCGCCAATCGGGATAGGCCGCGTACCGTCGAACAACCAAAAATTGTCCTGCCCGACAAAGAAATGCGCCGCGTCAACATCGCAGATTGCCTCTTTGCCGACACACCCTGCATTGCCGCCAGGAACAAGTATCCAATCCCACACCGCAGGCGCACCGACGTACTGCCCGAGATAGATGGAACGCGACTTGTACGCCACCGCATATTCGCCCAAGCGAAGCCCCGCAGTGATAGGCCCTGACGTAGCAACAAGCTGCCCCGATGCGCTTTGCGTAGCTACAGACTCAACCCAATCAGTCGCGTCAAAGATCGCGCAGCAGTGCCAGCCGTCTGGTTTATCGGATCCGTCATCAACATTCAACGCCATGACGAACGCATTCACGCTGAAAACAATCTCAGCCTTTGGGGAACTGCCTCCCACCGCTGCGAACGTGGTGGAACTGCTGACCTGCATCGCGTCTGCTTTGTTGCTGGCAATCGTAGAATCACCGAACTGAGCAAACGACCACCGCGTATCTGCGCCACCCGCGTAAGTACCCGATGACCGATCCACCCATGCCCCGCCGGTCAATTCATACAGCTTTGTAGCGGTCCCCGCAAACACACGCTTTGTGCCGTCGCGCTTTGTGATTGACGATGCGCCAAGACATTCAGCAGCAAGCGCCGGAACGTCCAAAGGCGTGACAGCAGACGGTGCCGCCTCCATTCCCGATTCGTAGGGGATGAAGTTCTCGCAGTCCGTCAAAACTCCCGGCGTGGCAGTTTCAACGTCAGGAGCAAAGCCGAGCAGCGGAGTCATCGCGCACGTACCTCAAGACTCACACCGGCATACTTGCGCTGGTTGTTGTCAATCTCAATCCGCCTCACGGCAGACTCGTACAGCCCCAACTCATCCGCCATGCCCTGGCGGTCTTTCGTGAACGTGCGAAGCTGCAACAGCGTCCCGTGCAGGTATGCATCGGGGTAGTTAGTCAGCAGGACATTAGTCGTGTTGCTGTCCGACAGCGGGGTAAACCGCGCCTTGTACGTGATAACCACCGTGCCATCAGTCACCGGGGCCGCTTTGATCTGCGCCCCGACGATGGTGTAGTACACGCCCGTCCCCGACTCGTTGGCAATCAGGTCGTACCTGTCCGGCGTGACGTACTTGAGTGGCTTGTCCATGTTGCCCTCCCAGTACGCAGCACGCATGCCCGTAAAGCCGGAAGGAAGCGAGCCGACGCCCGCAGTCATCGTCACCGATGCAACAGCCTCAAACTCGACCAACTTGCAGCGGACTTGCATATCCGCCTCGCACAGGTCGATAAAGTTGTCGATGCGGTCGTTTAGATCAGTCCTGTAGGACCAATCAATAACCGCCGCTTTTAGCTCTGCATAGGTGCTGATAGCCATAGTTACCCGCTCAAATGTTGTCGTTTGTTTGCGATGAACTCAACCCGCGCCCGGTACTTGTTCCAATCCGCTTCATGCATGGCGTCTTTGTAGTTGTCGAAAGCAGGAATCCCCGCCGTCCAGTGCAGCAGCTTGGCGTCGAAGTTCACGCCGTACTCATCGGCCAGCCAGTTCCACTCAATCGGAAGCTCGCCGACAAACCTGTCCTCAATGAACTCGAAGCGGTGCAGGTATCGTCCTGGCACCTTCGCCACGATTTCCGGCGTAATGCTTCTCCAGGCGTAATGCTGGAAATTCATAATCATCACGCTCGACCAGTTCTTGCGGGGATAGTCCTGGTTGTCCGCTTCGATGGTCGATCCCACATATTTACGTGGATGCTTGGTCTTGTAATCGTGCTTGACCACTTGCACCGCCTTGAACGGGTCGCGCATGGCCCACAGTTCAGCGATGTCGCCCCGACACACCATGTCCGAGCCGTCCACAAAAATCGCGGAGCCTTGGTAGTTGCACAGGTACGGAATCAGGAACCGCGCATAAATGAACTCGTTCGTTCCGTCCCTTTGCCCGCCGACGTACACCTTTTTCATGGTACTCAGTGACATGGGGGCGATGCTCACCGGCTCCGTCGTGTTGTCGATGACCGACTGACAGAACGTGTGATATCCGATGCTCTCCCGATGGTCATACCCTGCGAAAACTGGGATCATGGCTTTACCGCAGTCATGCGCATATCGCGCTCTTTGATGTGCGTCTGCGGCGTCTCTAGCTGCACGTTCTCAAACCCCAACTGATAGAGGATGTCGCCCAACTCATCGACGCCGAAGCACCAGCGATGCAGCATCTTTTCGTCTTGGAATCGCGGGTCGCCCCACAGCCAATACTTCCAATCCAGCCCGATGTCTTTGCCGTCGATGATCTTGTGCGCGTACATCTTCAGAATCTTGTCGAAGCAAGGGACTTCGATGACAAGCAAGCCACCGGACTTAAGCGCCCGTTTCCACTCCGTCAGCACATCCGCCACCTTGAATGGGACGATGTGTTCCAGCACGTGATAGGCGTGAATTTCGTCCACCTCATCAAACGGCAATGGCCCGGTGATGTCGCACACCACGTCCGGCTGTATCTTGGAATGGTTATCAGCCATGTCCACGTTCACAAAGCCGTCCATGATCTTGGGGCCGCAGCCTAGGTTTAGCTTCATAGGTAGTTAGTCCTCGGGCGTTTGCCGATGCAGTGCTTCATGGGTTGTGCTTGGGTGTAGTAGTACAGAGCGATGGAATCCCTCTGACCACCTCCTAGCGGGTCTGGATGGCCGTGCAGACTGCGGTCGTCTGTCGTCATGACAACCATCGTGTTGGCATGCGGGTAGATGCGTTTGTTGCACCCTTTGATGTCCCACAGTTGCAGGTCGCCGCCGTGTTCCTCTTTCCAATCAGGATTGAGGTACAGCAGCACATTCAACCGCCGCCATGCCTGCAGACGCTCATGCCAGTTGAAATCGACGTGCACCTTCAGGAAGCCGCCCTCAATGATGGAGTGCATGCCCCCGCCATCTAGGTACGGGTCAGCCATCAAACCGCGAATGCCGGTCACGCCTTCAAGCCACGAAACGAACTTGTCGCTGCTGGCCTCTTGGATGATCTTGGCGACATGCTCGGGGAACTTCTCAGCCGTCCCGCAGAAGCGTTTCTTAACGCTCCACTTCATGTTCTTCTCGCCGTCCCAATCGGTGAAGGCGAGTGCTTCTTTCTTCGCCTCGCTGATCGTCCAAGCGTCCCACCTGTCATGCAGGACAACATGCGGGAACGGCTTGCCTTCCAGAAACCCCCGCGCTTCTGAGTAATCAAACACCTAGCGCCTCCATCCACAATTGCCCGATTCGTTCTGGCGAGTACTCTTTTGCGATGTACCGCTGCGCGTGCTGTGTGCGTTCTATCACTTCGTCCTGGTGGGTTAAGGCCCACTCCACACCGTCGCCGATGTTCCCGATGTAGATGCCCAAGTCGGCGTATGCCGGGAGATAACCAGCCACCACAAACAGGCCCCGCCGAAGCGCCTCAATCGCCCTATTAGCCGACTTCGCCATGCTCTTGCCCGTGGGTATCACCACTAGCCCCGCACGCTGGAAAGCCGCTTCCATGCTCTCAGGCGTCCACTTCGTCGCCCACTCTGCGTCTACGTTGGTGACGATCTCCAGATTCGGCAGGACCGCCGCCCATTCCGTGATGTCCCGCAGGTTCGACCGATGCCCGAACCACAGCAGCTTGTCGTGTACCCGTGGGGGGCATTCCCGCTGCTCGTATGGGTCAGGGATCACAACCGCATCGCGCCCGGTTTTCACCAGAATCACCCGGCGCATCTCATTGCTGTTGCATGTCACCAAATCAGCATTTGCTATCGCGTTGCGGTAGTACTGCGCATGCTCATCGCTGAAATGGTCGTCGCAGACATCGAAGCACACCCGCTTAAAGCCTTGCGTGTGTTCCTCTGTCCATCCGTGCTTGCCCAAGACAACCCAATCTTTGCCGGATGGAATGCCCATCTTGGCGAGTTGCCATTGCGGGATGATTGCCCTGTAGCGGCTAGAGGCGACCATCGGCCCCCATGATAAGAACGTAACGCTAGACATCTGTCACCAGCCTGTGGACCGTCTTGGCCCACGGTTCGCCTTCACGCTGCTTGAACAACTTCGCCGACTTGTACCAAGGCATTGAGTTGTCCGGCAGGCAGTACACCCAAATGGTCCGGGAAGGCACCAGAACCACGCCAGGAACGCCTAGAGCGCCCGCTAGGTGGTGGACTGAGGTATGCACCCCAACCACTAGGTCTAACTCCGCTACGAGCGCCGCCGTGTCGTCGTAGTCGTCCGACTCGCAGGCCCGCGCCCAATGGTGGACAGGTAGCCCGCTTGCCTTGATTTCCTCTGTCGGGTCTTTGTACTGGAGACTCACGAACACCGCGTCCGTGTTCTCGACGTACTCCCGCAAGCCTTCAAGCCCGATGTGTCTTTCGCGGGGTTTGTTGTGCTTCGACCCGCCCGACCAGCAAAGGCCAATCTTCGGCTTCCTGCCGTAGCTGTTCAGCAGCGCCCGCCACTGGATGCGCCTCTCGGGGTCTGCCACGAGGTAAGGTGTACCGGGGCAGTCCGTCGGCGACTTCCTGAAGAATTCCGGCATCTGCCCAACAGGACACCGCGCCTCTATCTTGTGCTGTGTCGGCCAGGAAATGCCGTGCTGGTTCCGCGTGCCGTACACATGCACGCCGGGAAACGAGCGAGTGAACAGCCCTGTCAGCCGCTTGTCGCACTCCAGAATCACATCGCTGCAGACCGCCTTCGCGTCAGCAATGCAACTGGCGTACATGATTTCATCGCCTAGCCCCTGTTCGCCATAGAACACGACAGACTTACCCGGCTCACCCCTCCAGCGGGGTTCGTCTTCAAACTGGATGTCACGCCGGAACTTGCCGCCGATAGAGGCTGCGTTGTACTCCCACGCCTGCCCCCAATTGCCCATTGCTAGGTAGGTCATGCCCAGCGTTGCCTTTGCCGAGTCGCTGTCGCCCATCGACAGGGCTTTCTCGCACCACTCAATCGCCTTCTTGTACTCGCGTTCTGCGTGGTACGTCATGCCAATATTTGCCGCAAACATGCCCTGCTTGCTGCGCTTCCATGCCTCCTGAAACGCCTCACGCGCCCGCAGGTGGTAGCCCATGCCGCTAAAGCACATCCCCAGGTTGTTCCACGCCTCCGACCGCTCTGGCTTCAGTTGCGTGATGCGCTTGAAGATGTTCGCCGCAATCCCGAAGCGCTCCGCTCTGCTGTTGATCGTGCCAACAATGAACAGGGCTAGTGCGTTCTCGGGGTCTTCATCAAGTGTTTTGCTGGCCTGTTTTAGGGCAGCGTCGGGATCGTCGTTAATCAACGCTTCCCATTCTTTGAAATTCAAACCTTGCCCCCCGTGGTGAACAGGTTGCCGTACTTGTCGCGGTTGCGGACAAGGAATTGCCGAATCTCTTTCGCGTTCGCCTCGTACACATCGAAGCCGTCTTCGGTGCGCATCTTCATCGCCACGATGTCTGGGATGTGGACCGCGTGCCAGAAGTTCTTCTTGATGCCGTTGGCGGAATACTCGGGCGCGTTACGCAGTTTGGTCGCGTAGTCCAGTGCCGCCGATACGTCACCATCCGTCTTGATGACTAGCTTGTCATCCTCTGCGCCGTAGGTGGTTGTCATGCCCGTGAACGGGTCATAACTCTTCTCGAAAATCCTCATAAAAAAAGGGACCGAGTTGCCCCGGTCCCCTCCTCAATTACCGGGTTTCCCCGGCGCTATCAGGTGCAGTCCTGAATCTTTGCGTGAGCATCAGGATTGCCCACGATCAGGCAACCTTCCGCCAGCAACTCACCACGGGTCGCGTCACCCGTCTTCGCACGCTCTTCGAACTTGATGCCGCGCAGGAAACCGAAACTGATGTAGTCCGGGTCCAGGCACAGAACAGTGCGAGTCCGCATGTAGCGGTTGAGCATCACCTTGTGTTCGCCGAAGTCGGAGATATACAAGTCCACGCCACCCAGCACGACGGCCTGGGAAGTGCGGCCCTGATTCACCGACACGCCGGCAAACTTCGATGCGCCACCGAAGGTCGCCATGACGCGCTTCTGCGAGCTATTCGTCATGATGACCGAAGGATCGCCACCGTCCACCCATGCAGCATCCAGAGCGGCCACAAGTGCCGTCTCAGTGAACGCAGCCGTGGTGCCGTCAACAGGCGCAGTCCACAAGCCAGCGGCATAACCCGCAGTCGTTCCCGTGGTGTTGGTGGATCCAGCCAGAACACGGTTGCCCGCGATCATGGACTCCAGACCAGCAGACGAACGCGCCACCGTGGTCGAACCGGCAGAGGACTTGGCGTTCTGCACGATGCTGAACTCAATGTCGCGCTTCAGTTCCTTGCCCTTCTTCGCCATCTGATAGGCGAACTCTTCCTTGCGGCCGTACTTGCGCACAGCGTCGGCGGTGCCCGAAATCATCACCGTCTTCTTGAAGATTTGGGTGTAATTCGACAGCAGGGTCGTGGGGCTGACGGTGGCGTAGGTCGAGTCATCGCCTTCCACTGCGGCGTTGGTGCCCGCAGCGGCGAGGCTGTCCGTCTGCCACTGGTGATTGACTGCGCTCACCTTGGTGCGCTTCGCCATCGAAAACGCGGGGGTTTCCGTGGGCGAGATGTTGTAAATAACGTCTTGGACATCTTCCGCAAGACCAATGAGGTCGAAAGTGTCCGTGGTACCGGCGCTCTGAGCCATGATTTATCTCTTTCGTGTGTTTGCCCTCGCTAACAGCAGCATCGCGGCGTCTTCTACGCGCCCCGACTTCGCAAGTTGCTTACTTGCCTTTTCCACTGTCGCGTGGACGGTTTGTTTTGCGCCAGCACTCCCCGGCTTGAGCGTTTTGGTCGTCGTGACCTGCTTCGCCTTGGGGTCTGCTGTGCGCACCTTGTGGCCCTGATATGCAAGGTCGATTGCCTTGATCAGCGGCTCATTGATTCCTGCGCGAAGTGCGTCGGGGTTGAACCCCAGGTCTTGGACGGCAAACGCCATCAGCTTGTTGCTGTAGTCGTCGCTCCATCCCTTGACGGTGCGTTTCGCGTATTCGTTCAGTTGCGCAAACTTCTCGCTCTGCAGCTTCTTTTGCGTTTCCTGAGACTTCGCCACGGCCTGCTGGTACTGCGCCTCTATCCGCTGTTTCGCGGTTATCAGTTGCGTGTACTCGGCATTCAACTTCGTCAACTGCACGGGGTCTGAGTCCCCGAGCGCGTTAACGTCGATACGTGACAAGGCATCCAGCCTGCGCTCGACCATCTTGTGATCGGCTATCAGGTCGCTCTGTTCGTGGGCGATCTGTTGCAGTTGCTTGGCTGCTTCAACTTGCGATTCCGCGACTTTCCGAAGCTCGGCGGCTTCCTGAAACTTGCGAGTCGTACCGGCTTCGATCTCTTTGACCTTGGCCTCAATACGCTTTGCCTGTTCAGACTGCGTGGCAGGGACTTTGAACTTCTCCCCGCCTACGTCGATTTCGATGTCATCGCTTTCGTCCGCTTCCGCTTGCGTCTCCCCGTCAGCGTCTGCCGTAGCCTCTTCGGCCTGCTCTGCTTCTGGTTCTTCGCTCGTTTCTGCTTCCGTGGGTTCGGCCTTATCGTCAGGCGTGGCCCATCTTGCAAGCATTGCCTGAGCCGCTTGGTCCTCAGTAATGCCGGTTGAGACCTCCTGTTGTTCAGGTGTAGTCATCGTTTCACTTTCAAAGCGCCCATAAAAAAAGCCACCCGAAGGTGGCCTTGTTGGCGTGGCGCGTTACGCCCTATCCGAAAACTCGTTCCTTTAGCGACTTCTTCTTCGCCTCAAGGTTGATCTGTGCAATCTTCCCGTCGATCACCACGCGCTCAAAGAAGGCGAAATACTTTTCGTGGAAGTACTGCATTGCCTTGATGTGCGCGAGTGCGTCTTTCTCTGCGGGCGATGTGGTCTTGAACAGCCGCCACAGTTCCGCTTCGATGTGGCTTTTTGCCTCTGCAATCAGGTCATCAGCAAGCAGCCGCTTCGCACGGTCGCCGCGCTGGATGGCGGTTTGTAGTTTGTCGCTCACTCTGGCGTCCTCATTGTTGCCAAGTCATATGCACCGATAGCAGGCGGATTCGGCCTTTGCTTGCGCTCGATGTCTCGGGTGTAACCAAGGTGCGTGCCTGCGCCCAGGAGGGGGCTGGCGGATGTTGGCTTGTAGTCGGAGGTCAGCAATGGATCGGCAGTTACCGCGCCTGTCGATGTCTGCACCGTGAACGGGGAAAACTCCATCGCAGCGATGTTGGTATAACCACCGCTGGCCGCGTTGTTGGTGTAGCTTGTACTGGAAGGTGTCACATCCGGCGTGAGAATGGCTGCGGCTTGCGTTGCCCCTTGGTTCACAAATACGTTATTGCGAACTAACAAAGAAGTCATTGGACCGGACGGCTTGTAGCCCCTCCAGCCGGCCTCCGCTGGCTGCGCTCCGAAGGTCGAATAGTTGCTCTTGTCCACGCCGACGATGCAAGTGTTGTTAAAAAATTGGTGCGCAGTTGCATTTACCAGGGTTTCATCGCTGCAGCGCATCGCCGTCTTGCAGTCGTACACCAGATTAGAAAACCACCTTGTGGCACGCCCGCTGTTGTCCTGCATGGCGCACACAGCATCGTGAATCGTATTCCTGAACACATCGACAGCACCTGAGCCAACTTCGGTGTAAATTGCGCACCCGTCGAAAATCTTGTCTCGCGTTCCCCATCGCACGCCAGAAATCATGTTGTCGTGGATGTAGCTGGTAAGTCCCGAGCTTCGCGCTTGCAGGTAGATTGCGCCCTGAGAGTACAGGTGCATCCCGTTGGTGATGGTGTTGTGATGAATGCGGACGCCACGCATGCCAGCGCCACCGACGCTGTTGACCTGAATGGCAGCAGCACCCCATTCTGTGATGTTGCAATAGCTGATGTCCAGATACAACTGCCCAACCGTATCAGACGAGGCAAGTATCAGATTAGACACAAACTCGCCATCAATGCGCCGCAAGTTAAACCGCACATCGGCAGCGGTCCCGCTGTAAAGCAAAATGCCAGTCCCCGTGTGTTCGTAGCGTATGTCTTCCACATCAATGCACCCGCGCCCACTGCTGAGAGAAAGAAACCCGCGCTCGGTAGACAGCAACACTTCGCCGTAGTAAGCAGTCGGGTTTGTTCCTGATGGCGCGTACAGCGAGAAGGTCGCGCCAGAATTGGAGTAACGCCCATCAATGGATGCCAGCGGCAACTGCGTTCCGTCAATGCGCGACCCTGCCCAGGTGCCGCCAAGCCTGACCAAACACAGATTGCCGATGTCGTGGGGTGCCGTGTACTGCCAACAGTTGTTGGGTGCGCTGTACGTCCACTCGTTCGCTGCAATCTTGTTATTCCAGCGAATCGTGGGCTTTCCGGTGTTCGCAGACAGTGGTGAATACTTGCCAATCACCACCGGGCTGGACTGTGTGCCAACCCACGATGTCGGGGGAACAACGCGGGTGGATAGCCCATACTCCCACACTGAATCATCCGCCAGCAGGATCGCGTCACCGGCACTTTTGGCCGCGTCGTCGATCTTGGTCAATTCCTTCCAAGGCGCGGATGCACTCAGCCCGTCATTGCTGTCGCTGCCTCGGTTGTAATCAACGTAATAGGTAGCCATCAGCCCACCAGGACGTTAACCGTAGCCGCCCCGCTCAGAACCACATGGCATCCCGTGGTAAGCGCCATCTTGCCGTTTGTGCCAGCGCCGAAGATGGGGAACGCGCCCACAGTCAGCGCAGTCGTCGGCACGATCACAGTACCCGCTGCGCTGGTGTTGTCGTACACCGTAATGTTGCCTGCTGCCACCGTGCAGACGTAGCCCGCGAACTCGCAGGCACCAGTGAATGCGGTTCCTGTGGCGGTAAGGTTGACGTAATCGGTAACTTCGGACAGGCCAATAATCTGGTCATCTGGCCCAAGCACATCGACGCTGCCGTCGTCATTGGATTGATAGCGAAGATTCCCGGCGTCCGGCAGTTGCGGATTGGCCCCGAGCGAATAGCGCAAGTCCTCTTCCAGTGCGCCCAGGCTGATCGTCCCGACCCCGAACGGGCCGTATTTCCTGCGTGCGCCGCGATGCTCCACAAGAATCTTTTTCGTAGACGCCCCAGCAACCCCGCTAATCGCCTCCACACGCGCACGCCCGCCACTAGGGCAGTCAATCAGCAGCATGTCGGTTGCGCCGACCGTCAGAGTTACGCCAGTGTTTGCGGATAGTGTGGTCATAGCATCATAAGGATGGATTCATCCTCGTCCTCGTCTGTGTCATCGAATTGCTTTGCAACAGCCTCTAGCCGCTCCAAAGGTCGTATTGCGTCCCATGTGCGCTTGCTGATCGTCTTGGGCTTGCCCGCCGTCACCTGCTTGATGTCGCCACGGCTTACCTCTGCAAGCATCTGCGCCACCATCACGGACAGTTCGTCCTCTGTCAGCCAGTAGCGTTTCCCTTTGATGATGTAGCCTTTGCGGAACTGCTCACGGCGCGGGAAGCCGCCAACCGATGTGCGTACAACAGCGTCCGAATTAGGCCCACGCGCAGCGCCAGAAATGAGCGACCCTGGCCCGACCAAATCGCCGCTTGTGCCGTGAACAGCAACATGCGCCGCAGTGCCGTCAATAACAGCGCCTTGCCCTGCCAAAGTACCGGTCGTGTCGTGCGTTGTCGCGCCGCCAGCTCTTGCTGCGCTACCGACAACAGAAGCACCCGGCCCCGAAAGCGCACCGCTAGTGCCGTGGACTGCAATGTGTGCCGCGCTGCCTGCGACCGTGGAGCCTTGGCCGGTTAGTGCGCCTGTGGTGGCGTGGGTTGCTCCACCCGCTGGCGTGTACGTGATAACGATGATGCCCTGCGCACCAGCAGCACCGCGCCGCGCACCACCACCGCCGCCATACAGCCCGCCCGTCGCCGCAGCCGTTCCAGTGCCCGCCTCGCCGCCACCGCCGCCGCCTGCGCCGTGCGACGAATCCCACTCGCTGCCAGATGCGCCCGCGCCACCGGCTGCAGTTCCAGCGCCTGCACCGCCACCGCCTGCGCCAGTGCCTGCCGTGCCTGCCGTTCCCGCTGCGCCACTTGCCCCGCCTGCACCGCCGCCTGTTCCACCGAAGCCATTGCCGCCATCAGCGCCAGCCGAAGCCGCGACATAGTTGCCTCCGACAGACCCGCCACTAGCCGCGCCACCACCGCCCGCTGCGCTATTGGAGCCGGAGCCAGAGCCACCGTTCGCGCCGTTTCCATTTGGGCCACCTGCGCCACCACCGCCGCCGTCGCCAGTGTTGTTATTGGCACCCGTTCCGCCAGAATACTTCGTGTTCCCGATGCCACTTGCAGCATCCCCACCAGCGCCGCCCGTGCCCGTGGTCGATGTCGTTCCGCCCTTTGCTAGACATCCCTCGCTGGTCGATGTCGGTGCAGAGCCGGTGTTGGAAATCCACGTATCCTGCGCTATCCCACCAACCTGCAGCGCCGCACCGTTGGCAAAGGTCAGCCCGCCGCCACTGTTAAGCAGCGAATAAGCGCCGCCGCCACCACCGCCCGCCGTCGCGTTGTTTCGCCCGCTTCCGCCGCCGCCGATACATTCAACCGTATCCGCAGCGCCCGGCCAATCACCGGGGGCCGTAAAGGTCGTGCCCGATGTTATGAATATCGTGGTCACTTGACGCCCTCGACGCCTACTAAATCAGCCTTGGCGACAAACTGCCCGCGAGCGTCTTTCACCTGCCCGACTTCTGCCGTCTTGCTGACTTCAATCGAGTGTTCCAGACTGTAGCGTGGCTTGTCGATCACTGGATCAGCCAGATACACCGCGACCACTTCGCCCTGCTTGTCCACCTCGACGCAGCGCCCATCATGCAAAGGCGGTCCGATGCGTTCGGCAACGTATGCGGCGACACCCTCCGCGCTCGCTGCTCTGTAGGTCTTCTCGGGAATCTCCATCACCGCCTCGCCGTCTACCAACTCCGCACGCACATCGCCATCGGACACGATGACGCGCCGAATGATGCGAGAGCCTGCAGCGTAGACAACCGCGACGGGCATGATTAAGCCGATAGTGCCGTATAGGTCAGCGAGGAACACGACACTGTGTCGCCGTTCGCCACCGTCAGTCCGTTGGTCATGTTGATGTCGGAGCCGGAAGCCGCAACAGCGCAGTGAATCACCACAGTCCCGCCAGATGTCTCCAGCGTTGCCGTCGCAACAGGCGAAGCGTTGCCCGTGGCGTTCGTGTCGCTGGTGATGGCGTTTGCCGTTGCCGTGCCGCTGCTGGATGCGCCGAAAGCCGTGCTGGACAACGGAAGAGTGGCAACCGCAGTGCCAGGACTGCCAACAGTGCCGGACAGGCGGAACTTCAGATTGCCCGATGTGCTAATCAGCGCCGTGACGGCATCTGTTGCCGCGTTACGTGCCGCTGTGCTGTGCGTTACTGCCATGCTCGTTCTCCAGAATCTGTTTCAGTTTCTCGGGGTCTGCGTGGCCCACAAGCTCCACCGTCTCGACCTTGCCGGTTTCCTTGCGCTTAATCTCAATCGTCATGCGCAGTTCACCGGGCTGGCCCTGTAGTCCCATGCTTGCCATGTCTATTCCTCAATCGGGATAACTTTCCCGTTAATCTCGACCCCGACCAACTTACCCGCAGAGTTGCGCACCTTCTTGCGGGGCGCGGTCATGTGCGATTCAACGCTGTCAAAGCGCGCATTAAGCTTCGCCACAGCCTCTGCCAGCGACTTGTCAGGCTTCGGCGGCACTTTGCTTTCCTGAGCCGTCTTCAGCGAGGTATCAGCACTCAGCGCCGCAGTGTCTCGCGTGGTCTGAGCCGACAGGGATGCCGTCTCCAGCGCCGTCTGACGACTCATTGCCGCCTCTTCCAGCTTGGCCTGCAGTTCTGCCGCCTTGATGCGCTCTGCCGACGCGATCTGCTCCGCTGCGATGCGTTCCCGCGAGGCAATCTCTTCCAGCTTGATCTGTGCTTCGCGTGCGTCTGTCTCTGCCTGCCGCTGCCTGTCGCGTTCGTCGTTCGCCGCCTGCAATTCAAGCTGCATCTGCGTCTCGCGCTGCTTGGCTTGGCTTTGCAGAATCTCCGCTTGCCCCTTCAGTTGCATCTCGGCTTGGAACTTCTGCGCGTCGTTCGCCTGCTCTGCCTGCAGTTTCTGCGCTGCTCCCTGCTGCTTGATCTGCTCAAGCTGAATCTCAAGCGGCGGGCCGGGAGGTGGCGGCGGGTTCTTAGCCGGGTCGTTCCAGAACTCAGCCGCATCCTTGTAGCCTGCCGCCTTCGTCATGCGGTTGACCGTGTTCAGGATGTGCTGCGGCGTGGCGATGCCGAGCGGCATCATCTCAAGCTGCATCTGCCGCTGTTGGGCAAGGTAGGCGAGTTGCTGCACACGGTCACCCGCCCCAAGCGCCACAGAGATAACCATGTCCGTTCGCTTCGACCACTGGCGAGGATCAATCGGCATCCACTCGCCGCGAAGCTCGACAATCTCCTGCTGGCGGCTGTTTTGCAGCGTCAACTGGTGGACAAGCTGAAACAGCGACTTGATGCCCGTCTCGGCGAAGATGCGGGCAATGAACTTGATGCGCTGCTGACTCGCAGATAGCAGCAGTTGCGCCCCTGTTGCCGTCTTATTGAGCGCGTTCGGGTCTAGCCCCTGATTCTGCTCGTTTACCCCCGTGCGCTTCTGTGCAAGCCGGTCGATGTACTCCATCATCGGCACGGCAACATTGCCCGTCGTCGGATGCGTCAGCGGGAACAGGTTTTGCCCAGGCTCGCCATTCACCCGCACGACACCGCCAGGACGGGAATCGAGCATGTCGTCAAGATTGACGTTGTTTTCGTTGATGCCGTACCTGCCGTTATTTGCAAGATACTGGTTGTCCAGCGCACCACGAAGCAGCGCAGTCTGAATCTTCTGCAAGTCCATCACCGCATCGGCGACAGACAGGCCCGCGTGCTGGTGGCTGAGCGGCGTCGGACACAGCGCCACAACCGGCACGCAGTCAGCGTCCTCGTTCAGCAGGATAGTAGTGCCGACGATGACCACATGGCGCAGTTCTGCCCTGCCATCGCCGTCGTAATCCACCCGCATCCAGACCTCGCGCACCCACACCATGCGCATCGACGGGTCAGACTCCTGCCCATCGTTATCGCGGAATGGCGTTAGTTCGTCGCGGTCGTCCCAGCCCTCACGATTGCTGCCCTGGTCGTTGATGTCATCAGCAACGTCAAAGCCCTCATCGCGCAGGTCAGAGATGGTCTTCTTCTCGACATGCTCCACGAACGGCAAACGCGGGTCTTGCAGCGACAGGCCACGAGCCATCTGCGATACGCGCACATTCTCAGGCGGCAGGTTCTCAATCTTGACCGTGTTGCGCGGCTTCTTGCGTCGGACTTCGCAGGAGATGACCGGCTGCATGGTCGCCGGGTCCATCTCTATCGTCGGCTCGCCGATCTCGATGTCCTGGTGCATCTGCAACTGCGCATATTCGTCCTGCGTCAGCCGCTGATACTTCTCGACCGTCAGGTCTTCTTCGTCGTCCCAATAGACCTTGACGTAGCCGACCTTTTCAATCAGCGCATCGTGCGTCCAGTTGTACCAAATCTCGAACCAGTTGTTCTTTTGCGTGATGAGATGGTTAACGTAGTCCGTCTCTTGCTCGGCAGGCTTCACATCCTCCGGTCCACGCGGGCTAAAGCTGACGATTTCCTCGCCACTGGTAAAGATGTCGGCAAGCTGCGGCTTCAGCCACTCCACCGTGTCCCACACCTGACGCGCAATGACCTGCGAGCGTCCATCCACCTCGTTGCCCATAGGCTCGCCAAGGTAGTAATCCAGCGCTTCCTTGCGATCTGCGTCGAGTTGGCCCCATGCCGAAGACGTAGATTCGTGCTGTTCAATCGCACGGACAAGGATGCTGTCGTCCATCTTCATTTCGGGTCTTTCACGGGCAGGCGCAGCACCGGCTTGGCGATCTTGGCCTCGATTTCTTTCACCCGCGCCTCAAGCATCTTCAGGATTTCGGCGTGATGTAACACCATGTCCCGCGTTGTCTTGATTGCTTGTGCTTGTGCGATGTTCATATGACGCCATTCGGGCGGTATTTGATGGGTTTTGCGTCAACCTTTGCCATGCGTCGCGCTGCCTCGCAGGCATAGCGCAATGCGTCTATAACGTGGTTGTCCTTGTCGTCCAGAATCGGGACGATCTTGTCGGTTAGCGGGTCTTTCTTGTAGCTGTAGAGCGTTAGCTCATCAATCGTGTGCTTGCACCGTGGATGCACGATGATGTCGTAGGAGCGCAGGAACTCCACGCCCTCTTCCAAACTCCGAGCGCCCTTCACAGCCGCTAACATCTTGGGGAAGCCGTGCCGCTGCATGTAGCTGATCGTCTCGGGCCTTGCGCTGTCAGCGATGATCGGCCAGCGGGTAGCGTCAGGCACCGTGTTGAACAGGTCGCCTAGCTCGTCAATCTCGCAGCCAACCCTGTACGCCTCATACGGCACGTACAGCTTCTTGCCCTCAATGGCGCACTGCACCAGCACAGACGGGTCTATCGAGAAGCCCCAATCTGCGCCCTGCCTGATGATCCACTGCGGATTGATGTCGAACTCTTCGATCTTCCAGTTGCGGAAGACTCGCGCCTCGCTGTTGCGCTGATACTCGCCGAGCCACACATGGGCGAACTTATCCGGGTCGCGCCGCTGGTCGTAGTCAATCTCCTGCTTCAGGACATCAGGCAACCACGGGTTGTCGCGGTAGTTAGCCTGGACGACTACAGCCTCTGGCGGCGGATGCTCACCCCGCAGCAGCACGTCAACCGGGTCAGTCTCTAGCGATGGGTTCCAGCTAAACCACAGTTCAGAACCGGGCTTGCGGATGGTCGGGCGCAGCAGGTCTAGCGACTTCTGGCTAAGGCTCTGCGCTTCCTCCACCCATGCGATGTCATAGCCTTCCAGCGACTTGATAGAGTCGGCTGTGTGGTTCTGCATGCCGGTGAAGATGATGCGCCCGCCGTTCTTGCTCAGAATCTGCGACTCTTGCACCGTGAACAGTGAACCAAGGCCCATCTGCTCTATCTTCATTTCAAGCAGCTTCTTGACCGACTGATTCAGCGTCTTCTGCACCTCACGGATGCAAACAGCGTCCAGTTTCTGGCTTGCCGAGCGGACTATCAGCAGTTCAGCGAAGAAATGCGACTTCCCCGAGCCGCGCCCACCGTGTGCGCCCTTGTACCGCGCAGGCTTGAGCAGCGGCACAAACGCCCGTGGGCATTCACGCTTGAGTTTCAACGACCGTCCACTCAACAGCGGCAATCTGAATCGGGCCGTCGCCGGGGCCTGTTACCTGCATGGGCAAGACCTTGCCAACTAGCCCCAGAAACGCCGAAGCGGTGCGCGGGTCCTTAGCCCTGTCCTGCAAGTATTCGACGCCGCCAGCGCCTTCTAGGGCCTGCAGGATCATGTCTTTGATCGCCGCAGTGTTTTTGTTTGGCACGCCTTTAGGACGCCCAGGACCAGCGCCCGGAAGGTTTCCCCTTGATTGTTTAACTGTCGTCATGGTTGTAGACCTCCCGCAAGGGGTGTAGTCAGCCCAGCCCCGCGCCCGCGTGACCTGATGAAGGCGCAGGCGCATGAGTCCGTCTCGTGCTGGGTTGCCGCTGTTAAGCCACTAGGAGCGGCGATGGCTGGAAATGAAAAAAGGCCCGCTAGGGGCCTGTAGAGACGGCTGACCCACCGCAAGGTGAATCAATCCGCGTATTCGCGCGCGGAGAATAACACGTTGTCAAGTTTCGTGCAAGCGCATTTCTGCCGCCTTAAGTTTGGCGAGCGCACGTTCAAGCGATTTAATGGCTATAGAACAATTTGCCGCATCGTCTGGTTCCCCGTCCGAGCAAAATGTTTCAATAAACCGATCTAGCAATTCTTCAAAATTGACTCCAAGCGAAGCAAAATCCAAATCCCCCTCGTCGGTTGGATACCACTCAGGACAGCAAACCTCCAGCGCACCCGTGTCGTCGTTTGCGCACAACCACGGAAATTCTGACCCCACTAGCCTTTCCAGCATTGCCCTATCGGCGAGCCCTTCCTGCACCGTGACTGACCGACCGCACCACTGAATCGTGTTTTGCTCTTCCATATCATTCGCTCCTTAGTCTCATCTTCAACCTGTTAGCCACCATCGTCCGCCCGTTGTGGATAAGTTCCTGCAGCCCCTCCCGCGTTACTGCAAGCTCCCGGCGCACTGCGTTCACGGGCATCCACGGGAACACGTAGGCCCAGCGTATGGCGTCACGGTTCTTCTCGGGTAGCTGATAGCTAACGATCTTCTCAATCTCCGCACACTCCAGCGTGTTCAGCGTGGCGTGAATCGTGGGCATCTCCCACTGCGGCGGGGCTTTGTAAAGCCGGAACATCGGCTGTGCTTTCCATGCTTGCGGGCGTGGCTTCACCCATCTTGCCCAATGCTCCAGGCGCAGGTTTATCGCGTCATGCTTGGCATCTATGCGGGAGAAATCACAGTCTCGCTTCATGGCGCTCCTTAGTGTCGGCAGATGCTGAACGGGTCGTGTGCGGCCACTTTTTCAGGCGGGGCCTTGCGTGCTGTCTTGTGGTTTAGCTCTTGCAGCAGGCTGCAGGCTTGCCGTAGCCCTTGGATGGAGCAGTTGAGGCGCTCTGCTGTCTGACGCAGCGTTAGCCCTTCGTCCAGGCACTGGCGGATTTCCTCGACGGTTGTCGTGAAGTGTTTGCGCTCGTTCATATCGTCAGCCTCCACTAACTTTTAGTTTCCGGTCGTACGCCGATGGGTTTGTCAGACCTTGCATTGCCATCCAAACGCGGCACTGTGCATAGCCTTCGTCGCCAAACACTGCGCGAACCGCTTTCGCCCACCCGATCAGGTCTTGCCGCTTACGACACGCCTTCAGTGCCTCGTTTAGACGCAAACTGTCTTGAGACATTACGGCAATCTCTCGCCCCAACCTACGCCATTCGCTCCCTTTATCGCCTCGCGCCTCAATCTCTTGGCGTGCGTTGGTAATAACGGCATGCTCCATTGCGTGACGTTCTTTGCGCAATACAAGCTCCTGCTCTGCCTCAATGTCCGGCATATCACGCAAGCGTTCCAAAAACTCTGTTATCGGTAGTTGCTTCATGCTTCCCCCTTATGCCAAACCACTGGTCTCTCTCCCTGCCGCTGCACCAGCCAGGACGATGTACCGCTAATCTTGTTCATCAGCAACCAGGGCAGTTTGCTTTTTGCCGCTTGTGTCTGCGCTTGCTTGCGGTGCGCTGTCGTGATGGCAGCAGTGTTCTTCACTTCTACGCTGTACGTCTTGCCGCCGTTCAGGTCGCACGCCCACATATCTTCGGTGGCCTTCCCGTGATTAAGTTCAGCAACGGAAAAGTCCCGAGATTCAAGCAGCGCGATGGCCTCTTGCTGGCCTCTGCGGCCTTTGCTGCGTGCATTCATGCTGCAAGCTCCATTTGTCGCGGGTTGCCCCACTGGTCGGCCATAGCCTGCGCAATGCCCTCATACGTCCTGCTGCGCTCTTTCCAGCGATCCGGGCCGGGTGGCATACGATGTACTCTCGGTTCTCTGCCTGGCACGATGTTGGTCGGCACCAGATGCGGTAGGCCCTTGAGCCACAGACAGGTCGCTTTTGTCTCGCCGTGCCCGAACATCCACGGCTGGATAACTTGGTCCGGCTTGCGTATCTGGCTGCTGATGATCGAAACCGGGTTTTCCAACGCCCATTTCGGAATCTTGCACGCCATCAGCCTGCGGACAAAATCAAGCGCGTCTTCTGTCAGCCTGCGATCGCGAAATCCACGAGTCGTCCAGTGCATGCCGCTGACCGCCAAGTAGGTGCAGGGCGGGTGAAATATCCCCACATCCCAACCGCCATTGATAACGTCGAATATGTCGCCCTGATAGTGCGGCCCCGGCTTTTCTGACGGCAGCAGATCACACGACATGGCGTAATGCCCGTGTTCGGTGAATGCGTCACGCACAGACGCGCTCGACTCGCAACCAATCAGAACTCTCACGCCCCACCCCGCAGATACGGCCCCAAAATCTCCCACATCCGCGCCCTGAGAGCATCAGCATGCTCCCCCTGCCCGATGTCGCGCCATGCCTGGATTTGTGCTGCTATGCGTTCGGTTAGTGTCATAGCCGAATCTTTCCTTGCTCGATGTCCAAATCCGTCATGGCTTGCTCATCTTCGAGCGATATAGGGCTGCTCCACCTGCCGCACTTGCTGCATTGCCAGTTGATGCGGCCTGCTGAATCGCGCTTTATTAGCCCGCCTCCGTGCGTCCAGTCGCACCAAAGCACACGAAAAAATTGAACGGCGCGGTTCATTCGTCCTCCAGTGCGCAGGCGACGAAAAGGTAGAACGTGCGCCAGTGATCTGGCTGCAAATAACAAAAAGTCGGCTCGCCGGGCGCCCGCATTTCAAGCGCCGCGTAAAACGCCGCCCATTCAATGCTGTAACTGCACCCATCCTCCCGCGCACTCCTGCGAAGCTCTGCGATGATTTCGGCTTTGGTCATTTCGATCCAATCTCGCGGCTAAGGTATTCAATGCCTTTAGGCGTCAAAACTGATTTCGGCTTAATGCGCTTTTTGTCGGCGTACATTTGCTGGCGTTTCCTTGAGCAAGCTGGATGCTCTTGTCTGCCGGATCGGCCAAATGTCATCCGAGGTTTCCCGCATATGTCACACACGGCGTTGTTGTCAAAGTTCATGTCAGTCCCTCTAGGTCGCCGGTAAGCTCCAGCGCCTGCGTGATTTCCGCGAATGTCGGCGTCTTGTCGCCGTTGCGGACACGGTTAAGGATGCTGACTGCTTCGTAGTAGCTCATGCTGCCTCCATGAGAATTTGCGCCGCCGATGGCTTGAACGAATCGTCGTAATCACGCGGAAGTTTTGTTTTGGTCAGGCGCTTGATGCCGTAGTCGCGCAACAGTGCGTCTATGAATTTCCGGGTGAATCCAACATCGCCTGTTGCCTCGTCAAAATCTCCATTGCACTGCCGGCCAGTTAGTCGGTACACATCCCATCCAAGAGCGTTTAGCTTTTGGTCGCGTGCTGCGTCCTTTGCTTTGTCAAGGTGATAAGCCTTGCCGTCGCACTCAACAACCACCCGCGCCACAGGATTTGCAAAGTCCACAAAGAATCCGGCAATCGGATATTGCGGGTACATCACGCCGCACGCGTTACGCAGATGCTCCCAAAAATTAGCCTCAATCGGCGTCATGTTGATTAACTCGCCCCACCCGTAGGCATCGCATGCCCATTCGTTCTTCGGGGTTGCCAAAATCGCCGGGTTCATGCGCTCATAGAAATCAAAAACCGCTTGAAAGTACGGGCTCATTGCCGCGCTCCTTGCTGCGGAGCCATCCGCATTAGTTGATCCAACGTCAGCCCTGGCGGGTTCTTTTCGCCCTTCTCAGCCGTCATCACGCGGGCCTTGTAAACCGGGTATTGCTCTTCCGATTCCACCCACGGCCCCATGCCCAAAGCCTTTGCCTTGCTCTCAACGCCACGCCGGGTTTCATGCCACTCGGACACGTCAGCAGGCTGCGCCTTGAACTGCGCCCGCTCATCCCGAACCCAGTTGCGCCATGTAGCCAGCCAATCGAGCTTCACGCCGCCCTTACCGCTAACGCCGTGCCAGTAGTCGGCAAACTTCGCCGCCACCTTGTCGGGGTCTAGGTCAGGTCTGGCAGTCCTGCACCACTCTGCCCACTCTTCCGGCAATGTCCAATCAGCGGGGAGGCGCGTCCCTCGCGCACTCTCTGAACGTAGTGAAGAGAGTTTCTGGCTCTGGCTCTGGCTAGCTTTCGCTTTGGGTTCATCTTGGGTTTCATCTGGGTTATCGTTTGAAAACCCACTGGGTTTCTGTTGGGTTTCTTTTCTTGGCCTTCCGCCTTTGGCCCCGTTGTTCCTGGCTGCTGCAATCTTGGGTAACGCATCGGCAATCACCTCATCCGCCTTGCCCTGCTTCCACCCTTCGCTAGTCAGCGTAAAGAACCGGGCCAGCACCTTGTCCACGGCTTTACGCTCTTCCTTGTCCATTGCCCTGCAGATGCGGTAGCAGTCGTCAACCTCTGACGGCAACGCCTCTTCCGTACTAAAGTAGTGGTCCAGAAGGCGGTCATACGCGCCAAACTCAGCCAGCGATAGATTGCCGGTCTTGGCTTGGATGTCGCCAATGAAGCGCTTATAGAAGTTCAACGCAGCGCCTTCCTGTCTTGTTCGCCCTGCTCTGTGAACTGGCACTTGTTGCGCCGGTCCTGCGCCGCTTCCTTCGCGGCTTTGTTCGCATCAGCAGACCTCTGCCGCGCCAGCGAAACCGCCGCCATGCCCTCTGGCGTCTGTCTCAGCCTGTACCCTAGCGACACATGCGATAAACCGCGCTTGCGGGCCGCTGCGCGAATCGTCATGCCGCCTTCGATGTCAGCGCAGATTTGTGCGATGTCCAACTCGACCGGCTTGCGTCCTGGCTTGCTGCCGGGAAAGTGGCGTTTACGCAGTTCCGGGTATGTCTCCACCATCTTGGCGTGGATGTGCTTGGTAGAGCACTTGAACTGCGCCGCGCACTCATCCCAGCTTTTGCCAGACATGCGGTACTCGTAGACAGCCTGAAGGTTGATGCGGACCTTTAGCGGGATCGTCCGCCCGCTGCCGTTGCGGTTCGGCTTCTTGATGATGCGCACAGGGTCTTGCCGAAAGCGTGCGCCCTGCTTTTCTGCGGCCCTCTTGCTAATGCTGGCATCTTTCTGCAAGCCGCCAAAGATTGAAGGCTGGCCCGTGTTCCATTGCCAAACGGATAAGTGTTGCGGCGCACGGACAGCGCCTGATTGTTGCATCACACTAGCGCCGGGGACGGCTGTGTCTTGTGGGTTTTGGTGGGCAAAATTCATGCTGCCCTCAAATGACGTTGATTGCTGGTCAGAACTTCCATACGCGCCGCCAGTGCCTGCATGGCCTCCGTCGCCGCGATGAATTGCTTTTGCAGTTCGGCAACCTCGTCTTTCGGCTCGATGGGTTGCGGGTGGCTGTAGCCCAATGCGTCACACAGGGCGTTGATGCCTGCATGGCAACCCTTCGCCTTAGCCATCCGCAGAACTAACGCCAGTTGCTCCGGTGACAGCTTCTCGGGGCGGTCCTCGTTCAAAGACGACAGCAGCAGCCTCTGTGCCGCGTCAGGCGTCTTTTCCGGCCATAGTTGCGGCCCTACCTGCTTGGAGCCTCCGCAGGCCCGTACACACTCGATTAATGCCCCGTTGATGCCGTCCATCAGGCCTCCACGAAAAGTTCGTTGTCGTTCGTAATGACGCGATCAGGCGCAACAAAAACAATAGGGGCATGACGAACTTCACCCCTTGGATTGATGTCTATTCCGCTGCGCTGCAGGGGTTGGCTTGCAACTGCAGGCCCGGCACTTGTCGTGCGGGTAATTGGGCGTGGTGCGAATTGCGGCATGGATCAGGCGGGTTGCTTGTCTGCCAGCTCGGGCCAGATGTCGCGCCAATCGTTTGGGCGCAAGTCGCGGCGAGTAACCGCCTTCCCCGTTTTGCGCTCCAGCTTCACAGCCAGATCGGGGGCGCAACTGCGATACCCGTACATCACGTTTTGCAGGTGTCCGGGGGTGGTGTCGCAGGCTTCGGCAAGCTCTTTGCGCTGCTCCGTGCCAAGCCCTGCCATGAATGATTTAAGGTCCATAGGGCGTATTACACCAGATGGTGCCCTAGCTTGTCAACACCAGTCGGTGCCTTTTGTGTGGTGCAGTGCGGGAATGGCAGACGATTCGCTAATTCGGCACGAAAACCTACTGCGGCTAGGGCTAACCGCACGGGAGTTGTCTGAGCGCGTCGGCGGGCGCTACACCTACTGGCGGGACATGCTGGCCGGGAAGAAATCGTTTGGCGAGAAGATCGCCAGGAAAATCGAGGAAAAGCTGGGACTCGTCAGGATGAGCCTAGACCTTGACGAAGGGGCTGCGCCAGAGGACGTTAAGCCGGTTGCCCCTACGACCGCACTAAACACTGCCAAATGGACGCCACAAGCCCTTCAGGCGGCTGTCCTGGTCAACATGCTCCAGTCTGACGCCGACCGCGAGCTGGTGCTGGAGATGATCAATCGAGTGGTGCTGGCCCGGAACTTATCCGCTCATCCTTAGACTGCTGCAGGCGTTCTCTCGCCACAGTCTCAGCCCACTGCACTGCAAGCTGCCAATCCTCTGACGGGAAGATTGCCCGCCGTACCCCGATGGCGCGAAGATTCTCCGCAACTTGAAGCCATAGCAAGAACTGGCTCTTTTCCACTACGACGGCCTGCGGTGGCGCGTGCTTGCGGTACACCGATATGTCGATGCTGGGTGCCTCGAACAGCACGCTAACCGATGTGTCGATCCGCGCCACGATAGCGGGCGCGTTCTTGGTCGCCACGAATATCTGCGGGCGCAGCTTGTAGAAAGCCTCTAGCGTCAGTAGCCCGGTGATTTTTACTTCCAGAACCCCCGATTCACTCTCCGGGATTCTGGACACGCGCGCCATTGCCGTGTGATGTCTTATTGTGATTGGCATGTAGAAACTCTACAGCATTGCCCTCTGCGTGCGGAATCGGACAGACCGCTAGAAGGGCCTTCCAGTACCCAAATCACAACACCTAGGCCCGCCGCGTGCGGGCTTTTTCACGCCCTCCAAAAAATATTTTTCGGGAAAGCACCAAACGGTGTTGACATGGCAGGCACCAGATGGTGTAATTCATTCACACCAACAAACCCCGCAACAGGAGCAAACAGCATGAACGAACTTAAGGCCAACATCGAAACGCTCGCAGCGCAAGAAGGAAAAAGCGCACTGGAAGTCATCACGATGTTGCAAGGCGCCGCAGCCAAGACCGGCAACAGCGAACTGCTTGATCAACTGTGCGAAGTTAAGTGGGATTACCTGTGAACAACACGCACGAACTTCTTATTGCTGCCGCAAAGGCGGCGAACTGGAACATTGAAGGCATGAGCTTTATGCCCGGCGACTACCTATACGGGAATAACCGTTTTTGGGAGCCCCTCACCGACGATGGCGATGCCTTCAACTTGTTCGCAACGCTGGAAATGGATATCTACCAACGGCGCACCGATCAGCAGGTATGGGTTATTGCCCCAATGCGACCGCCAGTGATAGAGCCTTATGGGGGCGACCGTAGCGCAGCAATACGACTTGCCATTGTCCGCGCTGCCGCCGCCCTCGCCGCCTGACCCCACCCCATACACCCACAGGAGAAACGACATGGAAGAAGCGCAAGCCTACGCTGACGAGATGCACGACATGGAGGCGATGTGTCGCCGCGCCTATGACAACCAGTATCACAAGATCAAGGCCGACATGAGCTACGACCAATGGCGCATGGTTTGGATCAAGGCAATTGCCACCCATGAATCGGGTTGATGAATGACGCTCCAAGAACGCATTGAACAACTGGTCGCCCAACACGGCAGCCTGCGTGCCGTTGCCCGCGTGAAAGAAATTGAAGTTGGCTACCTGTCTCGGTTGAAATCCGGCGAAAAAACTCGCCCAGGCAAAGCCATTCTGCGCAAACTCGGCCTACGTCAGGTCATTGATTACCTTCCAGTCAATGGCTATGGCGCAATCGTCCGCGCTGCTGCTGCGATTGGCCGCACCCCATCTACAAAGGAACAGCATGACTGATCGGGAACTACTGGATATGGCGGCTAAGGCTGCGGGCATTGGTCTGGAATGGCCGCAAGATTTAGGCGGCGTTTATTTTCTTAGCCCGCGCAAAACAAGTGATTGGCAACTGTGGAACCCGCTTACCTATGACGGCGATGCACTGCGGCTGGCGGTGCAGTTGAATCTTGCTATCTCCGTGGAATCTGACCATGTTTTTGCCGTAACCCGATACGCGAAAGAAGTTATTGAGCGCGGTGACCTTTACGTCGCCACCCGCCGCGCCATCGTCCGCGCTGCCGCCGCCACCGCCGCCTGAATCCCCCACCCCATACACCCACAGGAGCCCCGCAATGTACGAAGACGAAACCGAAGCAATCCGCGTTGCCGAAATCGCGGTAATCGAAAGCATCCGCAGCGCTTACGCCGACTTTTTCGCCGGCAAGCCCGCAGCAGTGCCCGAGGTTGTCCGCAGCGCACACGGCGGCTGGTCTGTGCAACTGCAGTCCGTGTCCGAGGCAGTGCGCTACCAGATCGACAGCAAAAAGCCCCTTGCCGCTGTTGTCGCGCTCTTGCAGGGTAAGGGCACTGTAGATGCGCTGCGTGATGTGCTGGTGAACGACTACATCGAATGCAATGCCGGTGATGTCGCGCAGGAGCGGGTTAGCTGGGAGCAGCCGGTAGTCCACAGGTTTGCAATGGAAGGAGCAATAGCATGACCGAAGCAATCCTCGCCATCGTGGCATACATCGCCTTTGTCGCCATCGTAATCCGCTGCCTGCGTGCCAATGGTGACGACACCGACGCACAGGAAGCAGCAGACAGCGTGCGCGCTGCGCTGGAGAGCGATGACCGGCTGGATGAACTGCGCACGTACACCCGCCCGCACATCAAAGCCGGGACAGCTTACGGAAAGGTCGTGAAATGAAAAACTACGTTATCCCCCGCACGATGGAATCCGGCCACTGGTCGTTTAACGCCGACCCCATTGAACACTACCCGCAATCGCGCACAGAGCGGGCGGCAGGGTTTGTCCTGGCGGTCGTCATTGGCGTGCTGCTGGCTGCGGCTCTGGTTCACTGGAGCATGCAGTGACTGCAATTCTTCGCGCCATTTACTCTGATCCGGTTAATCGTCTTGCCGGGGTTGTTGCTAGTCAACGTGGATGTGTTGATTCCATTGATGCCGACATTTCGGATTTGTCCTATTTGATGGCTAGGCTGCAGAGAAAGCAAAGACTGCTAAAGCAAGTCATTGGAATTGACCGCGTTACGCAGCACAAGAATCTAAAAGCAAGGCTAAAGCGCGGCATTCTTACCAAAGGCGCAAGCAACCCGCGTGCAGTCGTGGACTATGTGCAAAACGGTGAAGCAATAGCAAAACTCTCAGAGTCGTTTCGACGAATGAAGGAGCAAAACAGGCTATTGCAATTTATGCCGCAGCACAGAACAAACGCCGCAAGTTGCGGGTACTTTTTGGTTGAAACGCAATGAAGCAAACCTTCGTCCTTGTCCACACCGAAGCCCGCAGGCGTGCCGTTGCAGCCGTCCAGACGGCCCCGGATGGCTTCGTAACCATCGTGTGTGAACCCACCCGCAACCTTGACCAGAACGCGGCGCAGTGGCCCATCCTGCAAGCCTTTGCCGATCAGTTGCAGTGGCCTATCAATGGACGCATGGAGCAGATCACGCCCGACGAATGGAAAGACATCCTGACAGCGGCATTCCGGCGCGAAACCGTGCGGGTAGCGATGGGCCTGGATGGCGGCATGGTGATGCTCGGAGCGCGGACTAGCAAGATGGGTAAGCGCGAGTTTTCCGAGTGGCTCGAATTCTTGCACAGCACCGCCGCATTGCGTGGCGTTGAACTGGAGTATCAAGAAGCATGAAAAGCAAGAACAAGCCCCGCCAAACAGCGCATGAAGCACTGCACGCTGAAACCGTCGCCAGCATGGATTGTGTCGTGTGCGATGCGCCGCCCATCAGTGAAGTGCATGAGCCCGAGCAAGGTCTGTGGTTCATCGCACTACCTTTGTGTTACGCCTGCCACCGTGGCCCCGAGGGATGGCACGGCACCCGCCTGCGCTGGAAGCTGCGCGGCATCAGCGAACTGCAAGCAATCAACCGAACCATTCAACGCATGAGGGTTACAGCATGAGCACATCAGACGCATTGACAGTTATCAGCGGCGACATTTACGCCGCACGGCAGACTTTTGACGCGGCATTAGCCGACAGGTCTATCAGTTTTGAGCGCGAGGCAGGCTTTGCCATCCAGCAGCTTGCCCGAAACGACTTCACCATGAAGATTGCCATGAATAACCGGCAGTCTGTTTACGATGCCGTGGTCAACATCGCCGCCATCGGCATCAGCCTGAACCCAGCTAAGAAGCAGGCGTATCTGGTGCCGCGTGACGGGCGCATCTGCTTGGATGTGT
>JACCDR010665454.1_pt1 | contig 38738 bp, 63 predicted proteins | sample 7446431 | NCBI WGS metagenome assembly JACCDR01 (sample SAMN15323443, study PRJNA562643) | freshwater metagenome | isolation source: river surface water | place: USA:Blue River Watershed | collected 2017-08-17 | reverse complement strand
CTTGCCCAAAGTCTCGCGGCGCTGGCGCTCGGCTGCAGCGGCTGCCTCGGCGTCGGCGCGGGCCATGTTGTCGCGGCTCACGGCGTCGGCGCGCACGGTCGCGGGCAGTGGCGCCACGTTGCCACGCTCGTCGGCCATCAGGGTCTGCTGGCCTTGCTGGTTTGCCAGTTGCATCAACGGCACCGGCTGCCGGGCTGGTGCAGCCTGCGGGCCGGTCAGCATCTGCTGGCCGTCAACCACCTCCCAGTCGGCGCGGGTGGCCGGCGCAGGCAGCAGCGGCACGCTGGTTGCCTTCATGGCGGCGGCCACGGCCTCGTCTGGTGTCGTGGCAGCCTGCAGTTCCTGCATGCCCTGGTCGGCTTGCTCGGCCTGGGTGCGTGGCTTGGCAATGCCCAGGGCGCCGCCCATGATGCCACCGGCCATGCCTTCCATGGTGGCGCTGGAGTACACGCCGGCCATGGGGTCCACGTTGAAGCCTTCGTTGGCCAGCGCGGTGTTGGTGGCGAACTTCTCTTGGCCGCCCTGCAGTGCCTCGGGCCCGGCTTCGGCCGCTGCGCCGCCGATGATGCGACGCGCTGCACCTGGTGCTGCGTTGCGGGCGCCCTGCATCAGCGACTGGGCCACACGCTCAACGCCTGAACCGCCAGCCAGCACGCCAAGTGCGCCGCCCAAGGCAATCTGCCCGGTGTTGGGGCCGGTGTAGCTCTGCGCCCGGGCGGCAATCTGCGCGGCTTCCTCGGGCGTGGCGCCGGCTTCGGTCAGGCCTCGGCCAACTTCCTCGTAAATGTTGCCCTTGATGTTGCCCACGCCCTGGGCAGCGCCCACGGCAGCCGGGGCCAGCCGGCCAGCCAGCAGCGCCTGACCACCGGGCAGCATCGCAGCGGCCACGGTCGGGGCCATGGTGCCGGCCGCTTGCGCGATCATCTGGCCCGGGGCGACGCCAAACGCACGCACGCCGGCCACCACCTGATCCAGCACGCCAGCGCCTTCGGCTTCTTGCAGGATGCGGCTGATTTCGGCGCGGTCACGCTTGGCGCCAGCGCTCTGCAGGTTGCCGATGAACTCTTCCACCGTGCGCAGGCCGCCAGACACCGGGTTGTCAGCGCCGGCCACGTCCGACAGCATGCGCACGCCCTGCACTGCGCCCTGGCCAAAGCCCAGCGCAAGGTCGCCGGCCTGGCGCATCAGGCTTTCCTTCTTGGGCTTCCAGCCCATGTGCTCAATCACGCGCTGGGTCGAAACGCCTTCGACCTCTGCCACTCGTTGAATCAGTGCATCGTCGTCGAGCGCGCGGAGGCTGGGGAACTTGTTGCGGTAGTCGTTGATGCTGGGCATGCTAGTGCGCTGCTTTTGCCACGCTCATGAGAATGTCTGCCCGCAGCCCTTCGGCGGTCAGCGCCGATCCATCAATGGACTGGCAGGGCGTGTCGGCCGGCAACCCAAAGATAACGTCCACTCGGTCAGCGATCATTCTCAAAACATCGGCCTTCATCGCGTCATCAAGGGCGAACCCGCCCGAAAAGCGGATGTGCGTTCCAATGCTCGCCTCCCACGCCGATTCGCCGCGCCACTGCACTGCCTCTGCCAGCATTTGCGCCGCCTCATGCGGTTTGATATCAAGTGCGCGGCACAAGCTATTGCCGTGCAGATCATTGCTTTCATTCATGTGTTTGCCTCGAACGTCAGACCTTGGAATTGTTAGCGGCCCAGCACCGCAGCAGAAATGCGTGCCTTGGTTGCGCCGTCAAGGTACTTGAAGTCTTCCGACTGCTGGAACTGATACATGGCTCGCTTGTCCCCCGTCGCAAGCACTGTGCGCGCTTTGTCTTCCGCGTTCGCGCGGCGTACAGCACCCAAGGCAGACTCGCTTTCGTTCTGCGCGGATGCCGCTTCACGCGCTTGCTCCATCAGTGCACGTCGCTTCCCGGCCGGTGAATCTGCAGGCGGCATGTACGGTGGCGGGGCCTCGCGGCGTTGCGGTAGCTTGTTCGCTTGGTCGCTACTCTTGGCATACGGGTCTTTGCCGGCCGGCGCCGCGCCAGGATTGATGGCGTAGCGATCCACCGCAGCGGCTGGTGCGCCACCGGGGCCAAGGGGTGTGCGCGTCTTGGTCTTGGTGATTTCCTTGCCAGTAAGCGGGTCGGTTTCGGTTTCGGTCTCTTGGTAACCGTAGTCTTGCTTGCCAGCGCCGCCAACACCGTTCTTTGCCTTGAGCGTGGTGATGGCGTTGCTGATCGGCGCCAGTTGCTTCGCCTTCTCGGCTTCGGGCAGATTGCTGTTGGTGATCTTCAGGTAGTCGTCGTACAGCTGACCCAGGCGGCGCTTGTCGGACAGTTCCATGTTCACCAGCGCGGTGCGGGCTGCGCGCTCGCCGCCGTTTAGGTCGGTGGCCCGCGCCATCAGGCCTGCGGCTTTGGCCTTCTCGTTCATCGTGCCAGTGAGAATGGCCTTCTCGCGCGCCACGGTAGCCGCCGTCAGTTCCGTGTCCGAGATTTCATTCTTCTTGGCGCGCAATGCTGCCGCTGCCGCTGCATCCGCCCGTTTGACCTCGGCATCCAGCAGTTCGGGGCTTTGCGCGCGGTTGATTTCGCCCTGCAATGCGGTCTTGTTGCGCGCACCACCGATGGCGGTTTCGTCATCCACGCGCTGCTGGCGCACGATAGGCGCCCGCTCGTCACCGAAAGCGGCATCGTCCCGTCGAATCAGGTCCGCATTCTTGCGCTGCAGGTCAGCCATCATCTGCGCACGCTTGGCCGCCAAGTCCTCATCAATGTACTTGGTCAGGATCTGGTCGCCGGCCTGGGCTGCCCCAGCCAGGGCTGCTTTGAACAGGCTCATTGCTCGGGCTCCATGTCGTCGGCATCGTCTTCAGCATCTGGCGCGCCATCGGCTTCGGCTTCTTCCGCAGGCATGCCATCAGCCATGGGCTGACCACCCACGCGCTTCTGCGCCTCTTGCATGATCTGCTCATCAGTGGCGCCCATTTTCTTGGCCATGATGGTCAGCGCCACCCGCATGCCCTCATCAAAGTCTTCTTGCGTCACCTTGATGCCGGCCGCTTGCAGCGTGTCGGCAGATTCGATCAGCAGGCCACCGGCTGCGGGAAACAGCGCTTCCACCGGGATGCCGTTGGGCGCCTGCTGGTCCAGCGTCAGCATCAGCCCGGCCACGTTCTGGCCCAGCTTCATGCCAACCGGCTGATCGGCCTGCACTGCAGCCATGACCTCTTCGCGCATTTCGGGGCTGTACATCACCTTCATGCCGGCCGCCACCACGCGCGCTACCGCGTCCTCTTGACCCTTGGGTATGAAGGCTTTGACGTTCGGGCGCTTGAACGACGGCGCGGCGGTCTTGGCCGCCTGCATCAAGGAAGGTTGTTCCACTGGTCAGCTCCCGGCAGGCTGTTGGTACTTCAGGCGGATGGGCGAATTGGCGTTCTGGCGTGCGCGCTCCATCAGGCCCTTCCGGTAGTCAAAGGCCTGCTGCTGCGGGCCGTATGCACCCTGAATGGCGCCCATGGCCATTTTGGTCAGTTCCGGGTTTTGCTTGGCAAACGCCCCGGCCTTGCCCAGCAGGCTGCCGGCGCCGTCCCAGGCCTGCCCTATCAGGCTGCTGCCCTTCTTGGTAGCGTTGCCCATCCACTGCGCCAGGTCTTGCTGGGTCATCGTGGATGCAGCTTCGTTCAGCGGACTCTGGGTGGTCTGCACCGGTTGCGTGCTGAACTGGTCCAACAGGCTCGGCTGGTTGCCGGTCAGGGTCTCGGCAATGCCTGAGCTCGGGCTGGCCTGCTGCGCCAGGGCCGCGCGCTCGATGGCCTGCGGGCCCATCTGGGGCGGCTGCACAGTTGCTGCTGAGCCAAGCGTAGTTTGGCCCAGTTCGCTGCCAACGGTGCCGGGCAATTGGCTGGCCGCCTGCGCCGCGCCTGCCTCGCTTGCAGCGCTGGCCGCATCGCTGGTAAGGTCCATCTGGTTGGCGTAGTCGCCGGCCGTGGCGCTGGGGTCAATGCCGGGCGCCGACGATGCGCCAAACCCAAGCGTATTTCCAAGGCCGCCAAGTGCGCTCAGGGTCGAGCCCAGTTTCTGAGCATCCTTGTCGTTGGCCAGCAGGCCGGCCGCAGCAAACATGCCGCCCATGGCTGTAAGTGCGCCGGCCACGGTGAAGGTGCCGGCTGCGATGGCGGCGCCGGCCGCGACTGCGCCGCTGTAAACGGCAATTAGGGGCACTATGACGGCCATGTGGTGCTTTCTAGGCGAACCCGCCCTTGTTGTAGACACAGGTGGTGACCTGCTGCGTGAACCCGTACCGCGCCAGCATGCGCCGGGCGCGCGGGTCGGCGTGGAACTCCTGCGGGAACTGCACCCGCCGAATGCGCATGTCGGCGTCAGCCCAGGCCCGCAGCGCGGCAATCAACTTGCGGCCAACCCCTGGCACCACCGATCTGCACATCACCACATGGGCCTCAAAGCGCTCAAAGAACAGCATGTCCGACACGGCTGCAGCCAGGGCCGCTACCACCCGGCCACCGTCTACTGCGATCTGGTGGAAGTCGCTTTGTGATGCACCGAAGTGCTGCACCACATGGTCAACCTTCGCGCGCTGCAGGCGAACACCCGGGTACAGGTCGCAGCGCATGCCTTCAATGGCAAAGTCTGCAACCTGCTGGTACTCGTCTGGTTTCATGCGCCGCAGTTCCACCGGGGTATTTTCCGAGGGGTCGCGCGGCCAAATGTGGGCGTTATGGCCCCGTGGACCACGAACTGTCGTCGTACCACTGGCCGCCCGGTGCTGGCTGCTGATTGGCCGGTGGCGCCGGGGCGTTTGGCGCTGCGCCACCAGTGCCGGGCGCCTGCGGCGCCGGCTCAACGCCGAACGAGAGCAAGTCGCTCACGTCAATGGCGCCGCCTGTCAGCTTGCGCCAGAAGTTGCTGTAGCTCTGGAAAGACTGCAAGTTGTTGTTGATCAGCGCCGCCTTGGTGGCTTCGTCAAGGTTCGGGTCGGTCTGGATGGCCGCAATGCCTTCCATCGTCGTGCCCCAGGCGTTGCTGATGTTGGCGCTGCCCTGAATCTCGTTCTTGTACTTTGCCTCGATTTCTGCAAGCTGGACCTTGCTGTTCACGTCCATCTTGGCCAGGGCCATGGTCTGGTTCTGCGTCAGCTTGAACTGCTCGGCCTTCTGCGCCAGCTCGGCGTCAAACATGCGCGCGTTGTCGGCGCGGCTGGCTTCGAACTGCGCCTGCTGCCGGCTACCCGACACGTCAAACTGCCGCGCCTGCTCGCCCAGGTTCTGACTGAACTGGCCCTGGTTCACGTCAAGTTCCAGCCCGCGCGTGTTGGCCGCGATGTTGTTGTTGGCGTTCTGCTGGTTCGCAGTGTTGCGGGCCTGCTGGTTGGTCAGGTTCTGCTGCTGGAACAGTTGTGCATCGGCCGATGCGATGGGCGTCGCCGTCTCGATCACGGCTTGTTCGCCGGCCTGCACGCCAATCGAGGAGTTCTGCAGTCCGCGCTTTGCCGACTGCTGCGCGGCCTGCGTGCGCGCCGTCTGCATCAGGGGTGAAGCGCTGTTGGTGATGCTGTTCACCCGGCCAGCCACGCCCTTCGACTCATCGAACTGCTGGATGTCGGGCTGGATGGCGTTCTTCTTGGCAACGTCATCAAGTGCGGTTTGGAACAAGGTGGCCATGGTGGTCTTTCAGAGGTTTGGTCAGGCGACCATGATGTCGTCGATGCCTATGCGGGCGTAGGACACGCCACCAAACGACGGGGGCAGAATCCGCTTCTCATTGCTGAGCGAGTCGTAGAAGATCGTCTGCAAGATGATGCGGTCAAACGGCAGTTCATCCACAACACCCCAGAAGCGCAACAAGCCAGCCGGGCTAATGAGTTCGGCACCCTTGGGCACGTAGTAACAAGGGCCGCCCCATCTAGGCACTCGCTCGCCTGCGGGTGTTAGGACATCGAACGGCCTGACTTGTGGCCCCAGCAGCATTACGCGAATCGTGCAGTTCTGATTACCGATGTTGGTCAGGTAGAAACCAAGTTTTGTCCGTGTTGTGGGCAACGTGATAAGAATTTCTTCGCACCACTCCAAATACTTGGAGCCGCCAGAGGTTGTATTCCAGCGGTTCGTGCTGTTGGTCGCCTTTACATCGGCTTCTGGGATACCGGTGGTAGGGGTTCCTGGCATGTAGTTTGGGCTGGTAGACGAACCAGAGTAAGCGGTGTATGAAATGGTGGCCCCAGAGAGCCCCGTGCCGCTAAATGGGAGCGTGAGCAATCCACCGCTGCCCATTGAAGCCCAACCACCAGTTGCCACACTTTCAAAATCGGCTGTTTGAGCGCCGCCGCCTGCTGCCGCCAACCAAGAATTGCGAGCTGCGAGTGCGTGGCCTGTCACAGTCTGCGCCGCGTCTGCAACGGTGTTTGCGCCGTGGAATACTGATGGCTGAACTGTTGTCCCCGTAGGAGCAACACCCACGGTCAAGTCGTCAAAACCTACATAGTCTTCTTGCGATGGGTTTGTGTGATAACCCCTAACGCGGGCTTCGATTTTGTCAAACGAAACGCTGGAGTCCGCAAATCCGAAGAAGAGCACACTGTTGCTGGACGGCTTGTAAAGCAAATCGGTCGGGCAATGCACCGCGCGAACCATCGTGCTGCCGAGATAGAAACGAAACTCCACTTCGGCAGAGTTTGCTTCGCCCATGTCGTTCATATAGCATGAAAAAGCTGTTCGTGACGATGACAGCAGAATTTCAAAGCCGTATGACGTTTCAAGAAATGGAGCCGTTGTGTCTGCCGAGGTATTAAACCGGCCGTTGCCGCCACCTTGCGCCAGATTGCAACTGTAAAACAATGACCCAGGAGCTTCGGTCGGGTCTTCTAGTCCCTGCAGCGTGCCCAACCCGCCGAGAATAGTAATGGGTGCTGCTGGCGTGATTGGGTCTGGAGTGGTGGCTAAGTTGAAGGCCGTAAAAGCTTCAGTGGTATGCGATACCAATTCACTCAGGAAGAACTGCCGCGTTGCCACCGCATCACCAGTCTGCTCCATTCCGTCAGGCCGTCCTCCACTACCGCTTGCACCGCCGTCTGAATACTGGGTTCCCTTGATCATCACAAGGCGCCGGAATGCTTCAGGCGGCGCTGATGGCGGCGCCCCATACATCGGCTGCATGCTTGCGCTCATGCGCCAGTGATCCCCGCGCCGCTCACAAACCAGCGGTTGGTGCCCGGAATTTTGATGACCGTGCAGCCGCTGGCCGCCGCCATCGTGATCGTGGTGACGGTGCCAGTACCGGCCAGCAGGAAGTTGCCGCCCGTGGCCGTCAGCGTGATGACGCCGGCCCCAACCTCGTTGATGAACGTGATCGCCGCGCCGTTGCGGTAGGCCAGGTTCGCAATCGCCCAGGCCCGCGCCGTGGTGTCGCTGCCAGGATGCACCTTGCTACGGTTGGCGTCACCCAGCACCGTGGTGTAGGCGGCGCTCACGCTGGCCTGCTCGATGTTCATGAACCCGATGGGCTCGCCGGTCGAATACTCGGCCGTGCCAGGAATCACCAGCGCGCTGGACAGGCTGGCCGTGGCCACGTCACGCGCGCCGGCCGTGTTGGTGCTGACGTTGATCTGGTTTGCGGTGCCGGCTAAGTCCAGCGGGTCATGGAAGCCAGCCGTCTGCAGCGCCGTGATGTTGGTTTCGATCACGTCCAAGTCGTCGCGGATGCGGTCGAAGCCGTCTTCGATGCCAGCAAACTGGGTCTCCAGCATGCGCGCCCGCGCCAGGTTGCCGGCGATGCTGGTAAAGGTCTCGTTGTAGTAGATGTTGGGCATGTCAGCGTCCCAGTCGGCGGGGGGTAAAGAACAACGTCAGGGAGCGGATGGTGTGCGGCAGTTCGGTCTTGGAGCGGGACACGAAGATGGGCGACACATGGGTGCCAAAGCCCTCGAACGTGAAGCGTTTGCGGGCAATGCCGGTCACGTCGTAGTAGGCCTCGTCGAAGTTGCGGGTGTCGTAGTACAGGCCGGCGCCGCCGTGGCTGGTCTGCACAGCCTCAAGCGGGTCTGACTCTTCCTCGCCGTCGTCGAATTCGGCGCCCACGCTGAAGCGGCATGCGCTCTTGGTGTGCGCTTCCAGTTCAATGCGCCGGTACTGCTTGATGGTCACGGGGGACTTTTGGAACAGTTCGGTCAGCCGCATGGCGCGGTCAGCCTCAACGCCATCGAATGACCGGCCCACGTCGGCCTCGTACACAAACCCGTTGTCGGCCGCGTAGAAGGTGCGGGGCACGCCGTCAATCTCGGCATGCTCGGCCAGCACGATGTTGAGGCCGTAGTCGATGGTGGTCCATTCAAACTGGCCATTGGCCGATGCGTTGCCCGACACTGCGGTGCCGTCGCCAAAGAACACCCGCCACTTGCTGCGGTTGGCCACGAACACGCTGCACTGTGGCACCTGGCCGCGCGCAATGGGTTCGATCTGCTGGCTCACGGTGTCCCAGACGAAGTTGCCGAAGCTGTCAGCAGCCGGGTAGCGCACAAATCCCGGCTGGTCGATGGCCACCACGCCGCCGATGTCGTGGCCGCTGTACGGCCGGGCGCCCTGCACTCGGCTCAGGTTGACCAAGTTCCAGTCGGCGCTGCTGTTGCCGTACAGGGTCCAAACCGCGTTCTGGCACAGGATCATGAGCGCAGCTGCACTTTCCGAACCGCCCACGGACACAAGGTTCGTCACCACGTCGCCCGTGCCCAGTTCGGCCGCGCCGAAGATCACGCTCCACTTGTAGGGCTCGCCAATACCGCTGTGCTGCAGGCTGCCGCGATACCCGAAGAACAGGTGATTCTTGTGGCACTTCACGGCCAGGGCCCGCACGCTGCCCATGCCGGTGTTCAGCGGCACGTACACGTCGTCGGGCCCAAGCTCAAACTCAGGGTTCACGCCGTCGCAGCCGTACAGGCGCTGGTCTTCCAAGCGCGCGGTGAAGCTGTAGCGGTCGGTCTGCACCCGCCCGGCCACGGCCAGGGCGATCTGGGCCGATGCGCCGGCCAGGGTCAGCGTGCCGCCCGAAGTCAGCGCGCCGGCTGCGAACACGCCGCCGCTGGGTGCCGTGACGATCAGCCGGCCTGCAGCGTTGCTGGTGGTCCAGTCGCCTGACTCCAGCACCACGCGCTTGACCGTGGCGCTCACACCCGACTGAGCAATGGTGCCGCCCTCGGTTGGCGCAACGGAACCGCCCGTGAAACTGACCTGATGGTGCAGCGTCACCTGTTGCCATCCGGTGGACGTGCTCTTGAACAGGTTCATCGCCGTGATGGCCACGTTGTCGCGCCAGGCGTAGACCGTGGTGCCCAGGATGGCCAGCCCACGGATGCGGCTGAAGCCCGGCACCGCTGCAATGTCAGCGCGGTACACGTCAGCAGCGCCGGCCGCCAGTTCGTTGTCGCGAAAGCCGTCGATTTCAGGTTCCAGCGTGGCCACCGTGCCCACGGGCGTGCCGCTTACGCGCAACACCTCGGCTGCAGCGAAGGTGCCGGTGATCTTGGTCATGGCCAGCTTGCGCCCGTCCACGAAAAAGCACACGCCCGTCGCGCCGCTGGTGGCGCCTGTGATGGTGTTGCCAACCACTGCGGTGGTGTTGGCCGTGCACTCCACGTACACGTAGTCGGCCTCGCTCGGGCTGAATCGCCCGTCGAAGCGCTCAAACCCACCTATGCCCTCATACCCGCCGCCAATGGCCGCTTCGTAGTTCACCGCCATGCGCAAGGTGCCCGGCCGCGCGGTCAGCGGCGGGGAAACGATGTCCAGGCCGCCCGTCAGCGCAACGGGGGCAATCTCGATCTTGGCGCTTACTGCGGTGGCGTGCGGTTTAAGCAATCGGGCCACCCAGCGTGATCGGGCGCGCGTACTCCGACATCAGGCTGGCTTCGTCGCGCCCATAGTTCGCAGCTGCGCGGGCCAGCACGTCGGGCGCGTTGTCGAACTTGCCAACTTCGATCAGCGCGCGCCACATGAGCATCAGGTGATGCCGCGACGCGAACTCGGGCACGTCGGCGTCGGCAGCCAGTTCGCTCGGCTCCTGCTTGTACTCAAAGCGGATCGTGTACGTGGCGCCATCAGGCTTGGGGCCGATCAGCAGCGCGCCGTCATCGTCCTCGGACCAGTCCAGCGGCCGGCCTGCGGGCTGCACTTGGTCCATGTAGTGCCGCCTGAAGTCGTCCAGTGGCATGAATGCCACGTCCCAGGTGTGCACCGGTTCGGCCGTGACGTAGGCCTTGAGCGTGTAGTCGTAGGATTCTTGGCGCAGGCCCCAGAAGTCGGTCACGCCCAGGTCGGCCGCAGCGTACTTCATCTGGTTGGCGATGGTGGGCGAGTCCTTGCGCTTGCGCATCCAACGCCAATCAATAGGGCGCGTCTGCAGTTCCAGCCAGGCGTCACCCAGCCAGTCGAACAGGCGCTGGTGTTCCTTGATGGCGCCCGTCACCGATGCGGGGCCGACACCGCTGCGGCCCGTTTCGCGGTGTAGCCGCTGCGCGAGCTGCAGCAGGTTCATCAACTACCTTCGCGCGTCACCCGGGCCAGCCACTGGGCGCCCTTGGGGTTGGGGTCGTGGATCACGCTGAACCCGTAGTCGCTCGACGTGGTGCGCAGGGTCTGCATCTGCTCGTCGTCGTTGGGGTTGCGCACTTGCTGGGTGCGGTAGGTGGTGCTCTGCGAGCGGGCCATCACCTCGACCATGCGGCGGGGCACGCCCTTCACGCGGGTACCACGGCGAAACCAGGCCTGCTGGCCGTTCACGCCCACGAACACGGCCGGGGGTGCGTTCTTGTCGCTGCTGGTGTGGATGCTGATGGTCAGCGGTTCGGACATGAATTTCTCCATCTCCACCGTGTCAGCGAACTCGCGCACGCTCACCACCGGGATGTCGGCGGTCAGAGCGCCTTGCATGCAATGGGCGAAGTCCACCGCGCCATCGTCTGTGTCGTCCACAAAGTCGGGTGAGTGCAGTTCGCGGGCTGGGCCTCGGGCCATGGGTTCTCCTGTTGAAGTGGGCGCGCTACCACTGCGGCAGCGCGCCCGGGTAGCCATCAGTAGGTGATGGGCATGCTGTGGACGCTGGCCACCGCGTTCAGATGGGTGTCCACCACGTTGGTCGCGCCCAGGTCGGTGCTGCCGGGCGTGAACGTGGCCGCGCCATCAGTGCGGATCACGGTTGCGCCGATGCAGGCAAAACCTTCGCGGGCCGGCCATTCCCACGCACCAGGCACGTAGGCGGCTGCCGCAGGGCTCGGGCGGATGGCGCTCTGGATCTGCGTGATCGCACCGGCCGGGCTCAGCATGTGGAAGAAGGCGCAGGTTTGCAGCGCCGTCAGCGCGGTGAAGGTGGTGCCAGGGTGGGCGGCAAACGCGATGTTGTCGGTCGCTGCCTTGTAGACAGTGCGGCCTTCAATCACGGCGGTGATGGGGTTGGCGTGCAGGATGGTGTTGGCGTTTGTGCCTTCGCCAATGCCTGCAGAGGTCAACGCATAGTTGTCGCGGGTAGGGTTCATCGTGGTCTTTCAAGTTGGGTTGTGACCGGGCGCCATCTGGAGAATTCCCCAGATAGCCAGCGCCGTTTCAGGATCAGTTCGTCAGGGCCGAGGCGGTAACCTCGTAGATCGCCATGTGACCTTCGTTCAGCCGCACTGCGGCAAAATAGGTCTGGGCACCGACGTAGCCGCGCTGGCCGTGCGGGTCGTCCTTGGTTTTTTCGTTGGCCGGGATGTGGGTCACGTTGATGGATTCGCGGCCACGCAGCATCACGTCACCGAAGCACCTCTCGGACATCACCAACATCGGGTACACGTCCACGGCCTCGGTGCCGGCGCTGTTGGGCAAGCCGTTGGCCAATCGGGTGTTGGCCGTGGTAGTGCCGCCAGCGCTCAGGAACGGGGCCAGGTGCGGCGACGGGATGAAGCGGAAGTTCTCGAACTTGCCCGATTCGTTCTCGTGCACACGCGCCGTGGTGCCGTACTCGGCGGCCGGCGTGAAGTCGGCGCCGAACACCGCGCGCAGGTCGCTGGTCAGGTTGGTGTGGTGAACCACCACGTAGCCCGGCTCGACCGGCACCGTGCCCACCTTAACGCTGCCCGACAACATCTCGGTTACGTTGGTGGCCAGGTTGTTGTGCATGCTGCGCGCGATGTTGCGGAAGCCCGCAGCCGACAACAGGCCAACCACGTTGGAGCGGGCAGCCACACCGCCGGCAAAGAACCGGTTGGTGCCTGCCTTCAGCACGCCCCAGCGGATCATTTCTATCAGCAGGCCCATGCGATCACCGGTCATCATCTTCATTTCCGTGGGCACGTCGTCCTCGTAAAGGTCGGCCACGCGGTTGCTGTAGCGGTACAGCACGCCGTACTCTTCCAGAGTGACGCTGATGTCCTGCGCGACGATGTTTTCGGCGTTGGGGGTATCGCCTTCGTTCAGGCGGTGGGTTGCCGGGTCCACGTTCCAGGTGTTGGGCGAGGAACTCGTGGCGCCCTTTGGCAGCCAACGGCGGAAGATCTGGGTTTCCGACACGTTCTTGGGCATGGGCTTCTTCAGGCCCACGCCGACACGGCCGATGACTTCCTGGGGCAAGACGTGCTTGAGAATCTCGCCCTTGAACTTGGCAATGCGCGCTTCTTGGGGCGACGCCATCTGTTGGGTGCTCATTTCAAATTCCTTGGTTCGGACTTACCTGGCGCCTGCGCGCTCAAAGATGTCGTCCAGTGTTTCTGCGGCTTGCGGTACGCGCCGGCCAGCCCCTGATGGGGTGACTGCGGCGGCTGCCCGCGTCGTGCGTGTCTGTGTCAGCTTCTGAGCCTGGGCTTGCCGTTCAGCTTCCAGCCGGGCGCGCTCGGTCTGCAGTTCCTTGTGCGCGTCGAACCGGGTCAGTGCGCCCAAAAGCACGGCTTCACTGGTGGTCAATTCGACTTTGCTGCGGTACGTTGCATCCTGGCGTGCCAGCCATTGCTGAAATTCGGACCCGATGACTTCCTCTTGCCAGCCTGGGCGCTCGGCCTCCAGCACCGGGGCCGCTGGGGCTTTGGTGTCGGGCTCGGGCTCTGGCTTGGGCTGCCGTGCTGCAAGGTATTCTTCGATGCCATCGGCTACCTCTGGTAGCTGTTGACGCAGGAGATCGAACTTCTCCATCTTTGGCGGTGCGGGTGGCGCTGGTGGCGGCACCTGCTTTTGCAATGCGGCCACGCGGCCCTCGGCACTGAGCAACTTGTGCTTCAGTTCGGGGATCTGCGCGGCGGCTTGCTTTACCGATTGGAACTCTTCCAGCATGGCCCGCACACGGGGTGGCAGGCCGGCAAGGTCATCTTCGGGCTTCGGTGGTTCTGCGGGTTGTGCGGCGGCTTCGACTGCTGCGGGCGCTGCATCTGCTTTCGCAGGCTCGGCCGCAACGGTTTCAGGTGCTGCCTTTGCGGGCGGCGCCTGGTCGTCAGAAGCACCAGCTTCAAACATCGCATCCAACTCGGCTTCAGTGCTCATCTACTCTCTCAAACACGTTGAACTCTCTTTGACAGTCGCCTATTCGGGGGCTGCCGCTTGTGCTGGGCCCGGCTTGGCCAGGTCGAGCAATTCCTTCAACTTGGAAATCTTCCCGCGCAGTGTGGCGGTCTCCAACTCGGTGTTTTGTGGGCGGTCGTTGACCTCTCGCGTGTACTGCAACTGGGCTGTCATGTACGCGGCCAGCTTCTCCCAGGTGCGCGACTCGAAATCAGCGCGGCCTAGGTCGTAGTCCTTGGGGTCGGGCTTGTTCATACGCCCTGGTTCGTCGGGTTGCCCGGGTCCATCTTCAACGCGCGTTCAGCAACGAACAACTCACGCTTGTCCCGGCTGTCGATGGTCTTGGTAGCCAGCATCGCCTTGAGCTGCGCAAAGGAAATCTCCTTCTGACCGGCAAACTCCATCGCCTGGATTTGGAACTCGAGGTCTTGCACGTAGGCCTGCAGCGCGCGGTCCTTCTCGGCCTCGGCTGCGTCGAACTGCATGCGCTGCTGTGCCTCGGCGGCGCGGGCCTCAACCTGCTGCGCTGCGGACTGGGCCCGGATGTTGGCCGCTTCGATGCGCGGGTCTTGCGGCGGCGGCTGGTTGCGCTTGGCCTCCTGCATCTGCTCCCAGTTGGCCTTGTCGTATTCGATGCTGCTGAAGGACATCCCGTGCGCCTTGAACAGTTCGGCGTCCAGCTTGTCCGGGTCAATCCGGCTGTTCGGGCGCTGCGCCAGGCCGTGGGCTTGAACCAAGAACTCGCGGGCAATCTCGCGCTGCACCAGGGCCGACGAACCACGGGCAACCACCTGCATGTCGCCCTTGCCACCCTCGGGGCCTGACTGCATGCCCCAGTCGTAGTACCGGCGCAGATGCGGGACGATCAGGTAGTCGTCGAACTGCTTGGCGATGACACGCAGCGGCGCGCTGGCGTTGTTCATCAGCATTTGCATGCCGCCCAGCAGTTCGGGTGCGCTGCCCTGCTGGCCCTGCATCAGCATCGGCAGGTTGGTCAGTTCGTCCGCCATCTGCAGGGCGAACGTGATGATGTTGGACAGTTCAGCCTGGGCGCTGGGGATGTTCCAGACCTGCATGGCCTTGGTGATGTCGCTCACCATCTCGTTGGGCACGAACTTCCACAGCTTGCGGCCGGTGATCGCGTAGTTGCTATCAACCGGCAGAAGCGCGCCCTCGGTAATGGCGATCTGCGGCCCGGCCGATAACCCCGCGTTCTCCAGCAGCGCACGCACGCCACCGTTCAGCACGCGCTGGGGCACTGCCATCTTGCGCGGCACGCCACGCCCCCACGGCTGGCCTTCCACCGGCTCCCAGGGGAAGAAGTCAAACGGAAACTCGCCGGTCTCCAGCGGATTGATGGCCACCTTGATGGGCTTGTCGTTCAGCATCGTGACGATGCTCGGCACGCCGGCCAGGTACAAGTCGTCTTCGGTAAGCGCTGCGGTGTCCACGCCCATTTCCAGCAGGGTCTCGGGCTCCACGTCGCCGTAGTAGTAGTACAGCTCAAACACGTCCGAGTCGCCCACCGTGTCGCCGTCCTGCGTGCGGTTGCGGCCATCGTGCCGGGCGCGGCTGTTTGGGCCTTCCTTCAGCGCCTGGGCAATGGCTGCCACGTCATAGGCCGGGCTGCCATCCTCGTTCATTACCTTGGCCAGCCGGCGCAGTTGCCGGGGCGTGATGTAGTCGCGCTCCACAAAGAAGCTGCCGTTGTGGATGTCGTCGCCGCAGGCCGGGTCCGGGAACACGTCGCGCGGGTCTTTGCGCTTGCTGGTAGGCACGGTCTTTTCCCGCATTTGCAGGATGGCCACGCCGCTGGACACGTCCCAGCGCTTCTCCTGCTTGGACACAGGGAATGGGCCCTTCAGCACCCCGGTGCCCAGCCGGCCGGCGTCGCGGATCACGTCGCGCAGTTCGGCGTAGACGGCGCCCTCAACCAGCCGGTCTTCGATCCAGTCGGCCATCTTCTTGCAGGCCTTGGTGGCGCGGTCCATGGCCACTTGTGCCACCTGCTCAGCCGGCGCCTTGGTGCCGTCTGCCAGGGTCACGGGCTCCTGGCTGTTGGCCTCCACCGCGTCAAGGAACTCGGGGATTGGCGTGGGCTCGATGCCCCAGGGCTTGTCATCGTGCGGCACCAGCATTTCCTGAATGCGGGCGACGGCGATGTCCGTCTTGGGCTTCGTGATGTTGAGGTAGACCTTGCTGCGCGTGCTTTTCTGGTCTGTATTGGCGCGGTTGTTCTGGTCCTTGACGCCACCACGGGCCAGCCCGCTCAGTTCGTCAATGCCATCGTACTGGTCGGCGTCCTCGTCCCAGATTTCCTCTATGCCGCTGGCCTGGCGCGCGTCCTTGGCCTCTTTGATGCGGCGGGAGACCGTGGCGGCCAGCGATGCCCGCAGTGGTGAGGCTTCGTCGTCGGCGGGGTCGCGGCTGCTGGGTTCTTGCATCCCGCCATGGTGCGGGGTGGCTCTACAGCGTTTTGTGGGCGGCTAAGCAGCCACGTCGGGTAGTCGCTGCTGGTTCTTTGCCGCCTGGTGGGCAACGATCAGCTTGTGCAGCAGTCCAGGCGCCATGTTCTCAATGCACAGGTGCTTGCACTCGCTCTGCCGCAGTTTGACCAGTTCAACGGTCAGGGCGCACAGCTCGCGCAGTTCGTCGGTTGTCATCAGTTGTCCTTTGGGCTACATGCCCAGTTCGCCGTCGATCTCATGCACTGCGATGCGGCCAGCGGGGATGACGTTCTTGGGCTTCGGCCCGCCAGGGATGGCAAACGTCAGCGCCAGCGAGTCGCCTCGGTCCGGCGATTTCAGGCCGCGCTTCTTGGCGTCGTCCTTCGACTCCAGCAGCAGCAGGCCACCCCTGTAGCTGTACCGCAGGCCCGTCAGGTCGGTGCGCAGTTCTTGGTCGTTGGGCAGCGCTGCGCTAGGCAGCCATTCCTTCATGCTGGCCCACATGGCGGCCCGCAGGTTGTAGTTTGCCCCGTCGTCCAGCCGGATGGACACGTTCACGTCCCTCACCACGTCATCACCGAACCAGGCGCGCAGTGCATCAGCCACGCCGGCGCCAACGCCGATCACGTCCACCGCGATCTGTTCAATGTGCATGCCGCGCGCTCGGTAGGCCATCACTTCCTGCTTGACGCGGCCGGCCGTGCTCATCAGGTCAACCTTGCCCCATACCCACTGCTTGATGACCAGTCGGCCGCGCCTTGCCGTCAGCACGCACTTGTCATCACCGAATCGCGCCACGTCCAGGCCGAACCGCAGGCCACCCATTCCGGGCACGTCGGCCGGGCCACGGCTCATGGCTTCGGTCACAAGGTCGCCGCCGATGAATGCGTTACCGATGGATGCGCTGTAGTCCCGGTCGATTTCCTGGGCAATCACCACCGGGTCCAGGGCCTGCACCTGCTTTGCGTACCAGTCGGGCCCCTTGCGCGGATCATCGCGCCAGTCGAACACAAACACCTTGGTGCGACCACCGAACCGCTTCTTCCAGAACGGGTTGCCTTCGCCGTTGGGCGTGCTCACGTCAATCTTGCAGTTCGAGGTTTGGCTCAGGGCCGCGTCGATGCTCTCGGGCTGCTCGTAAAAGGCGCTCTCGTCTTTGAAGTAGATCGAGGTCCGCGCGCCGCGCCCGATGTTCGAGCCGGCTTCACCGATGATGCTGCTCTCGTTCTCCGGGTTCAGCACGCGCATGAACGGGGCGTGCTTGTCTTCCTTGTAGCCGGCCGGGCGGAACTGCGGCGGCAGCAGGCGGATGAATGCGCGGATCTTCCAGAACAGGCTGGACGGGTCGCCCAGGCGGTCCACGTAGTCCTCTTTGCGTGAGCCAAAACCCACCACCACGCCTTTGTTGAACGTCCACATCCAGACGGCCACGGCCACGCACAGCCAGGACACGCCCATGTCGCGCGACTTCTCCACCAAACCATCCTCGCGCGCCTTCCAGCGGGCCACCAGCCATTCCACAGCCTCGGCCTGCTTGGGGAACAGGATGAACGGGGCCAGGGCCGGTATACCGCGCTCAGGGTTGCGCGGGTCGAACGTCATGCCCCAGTCTGTGATCCACTGCGCAGGGTGGTCGGCGTAGTAGGCCTTCAGCGCGGCCAGTTCGTCGGGCGTCGCCTTGTTGATGCGGTCCAGCCGGGCAAGCCGGTCAGCCCACACGCCGTCATAGTTCGGCGCCTTCCAGTCGATGTCAGGTGCCACTGACCAGCTTCAGGTATGCGGCCTGGCGCTCGGCGGCAGGGATGGCGCTGAGGTCTGTTGGCACGGCTGCAGCAGGCGGCGCCTCATCATCCAGCGCGTGGGCTTTGCGCTCGCCAGCGTGCAGTTTGGTCAGCGCCTCTGCAAGCGACTTCACGGCGCCGATGCGGTTGCCCACGTCCAGTGCCTTGCGCACCGCCTGCCGGGCCTGTTCTTGCTTGGCCTCGTCGGCAGTGCCGGCCATCAACTCGGCAATCAGTTCGCGTTCTTCGGCCATCAGCGCCGTGGCCTTCAGTTCTTCGAGCAAGCCCAGCGCCACGGCACGGGCCCGATTCAGATCCGAACGGTGCCCCTGGATGACCCTTGCATTCAGATCAGCCGCAGCAAGAACGACATTTGCTGTGTTTTGCTGCGCTTTGCTGCCTTCCTGCTGCAACGTCTGCGCAATGACCTTGGCGTTTGTGGCCTGTCGCACTGCGGCGGCGAGGTCTTTGGTCCACCCGTGCTTTTCAGCTTTACGGGCGATGGTGCCGTTGTTTACCCCGTGCTTTTCCTCAAGCTCGCGCAGGGTGAACTTGCCAGTGCGGTAGTCGCGCTCTACCGCTTCCCAGTCGGCGCGCTTGCGCTTCGGTGCTGGGGCTGCTGGCTCCTTGGCCTTTCCTGCTTTCACTGCTTCACCATAGGGTTTGTACCTAGCAAATACCGCTTGCTTAATGTACCGGCTGCCGCTACATTACTACTCATGCGCTGCGCGGTGCGGCGCGAAACAGGAGCAACAGCATGAATACCTACACCACAACCGCAGCCGGCCTGCCGATCAAGCACGACCGCTGCGGCATCACTGGCATCAAGAGCGCTGTCGTGCGTCGCGGTTTTTCCGACTACGACGTGTGGGGCGACGGCTTGGCTTGCGCTACCCAGGGATACTGCCTCGACGCGCCTTCGGCAATCCCGCGCGGTGCCACATCGGGCGCTGTGTACTCGCACTGCACTGGTGGTGTCGGGCGGCAGAACCAGGCTTTTGTGACGCAGCAGACCACACCCGTCAACGTTTTTGACGACCGCACCTGACCCAGCCGCTTGCCCCGCGTGCGGGGCTTGCGAGTGGGCCATGTAGGCGCACATCACAGGAGATGCATCATGCAAGTCACCATCAGCACACTTTTGAGCCTCATCACAGTACGCGACGACGCGCTGCAGCTTGCTGCGCACCAAGTGTTGGGCGATAAGTTGTACGCTCCAGACTACGCGCTGACACAGGCAGACGCAGATGCCATCGCGGACGAAATAGGCCGCATGCAAGATAAAAACACCATCGCAAGCCACGCCGACGCACACCTCCTTGGCATGACCGCCGCAGATTCGCAGTGGCAAGAGTCGCAACGCCTGGTAGTCGCCACTCGCAACGCCATGAAACTGGTCGCGATATGCAACCTGCACACTCCGCGCGCTTGGCGGGAAGAGTAATGGCGCTGCACAAACCCGACGCCAGCGCCCAAGCAGCGCGCCTGGTGGCCGCTGGCCAGTCCTACCGCGCCGCTGCTGCGGCTGCTGGGGTGTCCGTGTCGTCATGCGTAGCGGCGTGCAAGCGGCTGGGCATCGTGTCGCAGCGGCCCGTGGGCCGGCCTCGGCGCGATAGCTCCAGCCAGTAGCGTCAGTTCACTTCCACTGCCCGCCCTTTGCGGGGTAGGGCGCTTTCTTGCTGGCCGGGGGCATCATGGGCTTGGCCATGCACTTGCCGGCTTTGGCGCAGGATTGGGGGTTCTTGCAGGATGCGCAGGGCTTCATGTTGGGTTCCTTTGGGGTGGTTGAGGGTCAGGGTGGATTGTTTGCAGGGGGTTGGGTGGGGTCTGTGGGCGGCATCACTTCCCACTCCTCACCCCTGAACGCGCTGTTCAGGTAGTAACTGCCGGCCGTGTACTGGGCGTTTTCTGACTGCGATACGCGCTCTGCGACCAGGCATGCACCGGACCATTTGACCAAGTAGTCGGCCCATTCCGTTGTGGCTGGCAGCATCTTCCCTTCATCAGGAACAATCACTTCGTTGCCGCTCATGCCGTGGATGGCAACCCTGCTTCGGCCCGGGAACTCGCGGCGCTCAACCTTCAGCACCATGCGGATGGTGTCACCGGCTTGAATCGTGCGGCCATTCTTGTCTTTTGGTAGCTTCAAGGCTGCGCCCTCCACTCCCCATCAGGCCCCACCCGGCGCATGCCGCAGGCGGCGCACTGCTCGGTGTTGCCGGCGCTGTCAGGTTCGTTCAGGGGCTTGACGCGGGTGTGCGGGCAGCCGGTGTCGTCGCTCAGAGGCGCAGCGGCGATGGCTTCTTCCACCGTGGTTGAAGCTGGCGCTGCTGGTGCCGGCGCTGTCTTGCGCGCTGCTGTCTTCTTGGCTGCTTGTTTCATGGTGCACCTCTACGGTCTGAAGATGAACGCCAGAGCCACAACCGTTACCAATGCCACGCCTGGGTGGCCAAAGTACATGGCGGCCCCTGACAGCGCGCACAAACACGCGGCAATGGCGATGGCTTCGACGGGCGTGAAGCGCTCCACAACGCCGTGGTTGTCGTTGTTGTCTGCACTCATCGGCTTGCCACCTCAATCAGCCTGTCCACGGCTTTCTGGGCTGCGGCCTGGCTGGCGGCGTACTTCACGCGCTCGGCCGCTTCCTCGGGGGTCAGGGTCTCGCCGTTCTGGGCTGCGATCTGCTCCCAGACTGCACCGGCCAGCACGTCCAGCGCGGCATCTATGGCCGCATCGGTGGCGGTTTCGCACTCGGCGCGGGTGAAGGCCTGTCCGACCTCGTAGGTTTTGTCGCCGTGCTCCCAGGCGATCATGATCGCCATGCCCTTGGTGGCCGGCAGGATGGCCAGTTGCGGGTTGGTGGTGGCGGTCTTCAGTTGCGCCATCAGGTCAAACAGTTTCTTCAGCATCTTGTCAGCCTTTCGTCGTGTTGCTGGTGTTGTCGAGCTGGCCGGCCGGCAGGATACACCGGCCCGCGCGCTGCTTTGCTTGCTGGACTTTGCCGCCGATGTCGCAGTCGGCGCAGTAGTCCACCCGGGCGAATACCGTTGTCACCGTGCGACGGCCAGCCCACTTGCCCAAGTCTTGCCGCCGGGTGATCGGCGTGCCGCTTGCGTGGACGTACAGCAGGTACTCTTGCCAGTCGCGCAGCGTGTCGAAACAAAGCGGTTTCGGCGGCGGGCTGTTCTGGACCATCCAGTAGATTTTTGTGCGCGCAATCGGCGGCGCGTCAGGCATTGCGCGCGGCGCGGTTTGCGGGGCTGTGGTCTGCAGACACATCACACCTTGCCTTTCGGTCTTGACGTTATGCAATTATCTTTGCGTTTTGAGAAAGTCAAGCCCTCGCGCCCGTCAATAAGAGGTGTCTCGGATCGCGCTCGGAGATGCTTCTGTAGGTGTCGTTCATGCGTTCCTTCGTTCGTTTTGCAATCGCAGCAGCAGCGATTCCTCGCTGCCGTATTGCCGTTCAAATCTGGCCTTGTAGGGGTGCCGCGCGATCAGGCCCGGCGCTCCCGTACCGTCTCGGTGATGCCCCGGGCACAGCAGAATCGTGAACAGGTGCCCCATGCGGCGCTGGCCGTAAATCAGGTGATGCACCTCGCCTGGCACGTCCTGGTAGCCATCCATGCGGCAGGCCACGCACCCATAGGCCACGATCCAGTCCAGCCAGGCCCGCTCTTCCACGGTTGGCGCGGTCTTGCCCGGCTTCAGCGGTTCGCGCTTCGGCACAGGCACCACCAGCCGCGCCTTCCCATCGCTGATGGCCACGGCCGATGCCCTGGCGCGCGGGGTGTAGTCGTCGCTGATGGTTTTCACCGGCTTCGCCACCCACTTTGCGCTGCGCATGTGCGAGCGCTGTATGCCTGTCTTGCGCTTGAGGGGCGCGCTGCGCTTCATGCGGCCGCCTGTTCAATCCAGTCGATCTGCGCGAGATCGGCATGCCCGCCCAAGCGCGACCGCGCTGTGGTCTTGCGCGGCCGCGCCTTTCCTCCAAACGCCAACCGGGCACACTTCGGCCCCCAGCCGAGCGCAGTCTGTGCGCCGTAAGCAACCGGCCCGGCAATGGTCTTTGCGTAGCGGGTCACTGGCTTGTTGCAGCGGATGCAGCGCATGTCAGCGCCACACTCGGTGAAGTTCGTGGAGTGCTTCGCGCACCGCCGGCGGCTGCGGCGCTGGCGGTGCGCCCGAATGCCAGACTGCTCTGCAGCCCCAGCCAACACTGTGGGCCTGTCCAGCGCAACGCAACAACCACAGGTGCTGGCCCGCTGTGGCCGGTGCGCAGCCGAGAATCCGCGCAATATCAGCGCGCTGCATTGGTCCTCTGCGCTGCAGCAGTTCCAGCGTTTCCCGTTCGCGGGGGCGCAGTGTTTTTTGGTCTGTCATTTGCGCCCCAACACCAACAGCGCAGCGTCGCGCCCGTGCTCGTTCGTGCGCCCCTGCCAGCCCGTGACCTGGGCAAAGCGCTCTGCCGTCCACTTCGTGCCACCAGCGGCCGGCTTGACGTTGATGAACGGCACGCCAAGGTCGCCCAAGAAGTCAGCCCAGATGGTGCAGTCGCGCTTGATGCTGCCGGCGCCCTGCAGAGCTTCGCGGCCCTTGCTGCCCAGCCATGTGCGCATGCGTGCATCTTCGAAGGCCACAAGGTGCAGTTGCCCGATGTCACGCATTGCGCGCACCTGGGCCATGGCTTCATGGATGGCAAGGCTCTTGCACTCCAACAGCTTGCGGTTGATGCGGTCCCACTCGGCATAGCCGGTGTTCTTGCCGGGGTCGATGCCAATGCAGATTGGCGCGGCTTGGGTGTCGTGTTCGGTCACAGCTTCCACCTCCGCACTGCATCAATGCCAGCCTGTGCAATCTTGCGTGCGCAGCCGATCTCCCACCAGGTGGGCATCAGGCCACCAGCAGCGGCCATCTCAGCGCGGAACCGTGCAAGGATCTTCTGCTGGCGCTTGGTGTATATGGTTGGCCCACTCGGCACGCCAACCGCTGCGGCCTGGATCGCGGCTTCCATCGCCTCCCGGGCCACTTCGGCAGCCGCCACAAAGCCGGCTGTGTCGGGCGCAACGTCATACGTGTAGCGGTAGCTGCCCTCACCGGCACAGAACGTCAGGCGGAACGTACCGGCCTTCATGATGTCCGCATCGTGCTGCCAGGCCCAAGCGTTGCCCCACGGCACGTAGCGCCGGCCTACCTTTTCATACAGCGCGGCCTTCATTGGTCTTCCTTGGGTATAGAGCCGTGCAAGTACCTGCACGGCAGCAGTTCGCACAGCACACGCGGCACGGTCTGAGTGGGCTTCAGTTGCCACGGCCAAACGGCGTCGGGCACCAATATCGCCAGCCGCAGCGCATCGCGCGTGCTGCCTGGCATTTCCAGCGCTTCGTGTGCACCTGGCATGCGCCAGCGGTTGCCGGCCGCCATCACGGCACCATCTTGGTTTCAGCATGGTCAATCCCCCGGGCCGTCAACACCCAGCCGCTGCCCCGGATCGCCGTTTGCACTAGGCCCTGCGTCATCAGCGCGCACAGGTGCCCGGCTGCATCGGTTGGCTTCATGCCCACGGCCTTGGCAACAGCGGCGGCAGACTGGGGCTTGCAGCGCGGGCGGCTGGCGGCCATGTGGCGCAGGATGGAGCGGCGGTCGGGGGTCATGCGGCGTATTCCTGTTCTGCTGACTCACAAAACAGCCCGCACTCTGGCGGCCCGTCGTTGCGGTCAATCGGGCCGGCCGGCAAGTCACGCAGGGCAAACCGCTGGCCTTTCAGTGGTCCAGACCGGTGCCGGAAGATGCGCGCCATGTCGCCGTGCAGCGCGTGTGCCATGTCCTCCGACTTGCAGACTTCCTCGAGCTCGGCGGGGAAGTCCTGCCGGGCCGCGCGCATGTAGCCCATGCCGCCTTTAATGCACACCTTGCAGTTCGCATTGGCGTAGCCGCGCCGGTACTGCAGCGGCAGCTCAATCCCCGCGCGCAGCACCATCGCCTTGCAGTCGTCTTTGGTCAGGCTGCGCTCGATCAGCGGCGCAAGGATTGGGCGGTCGGGCCACTCATCAAGCCAGTCGTCGTAACGCCACTTCTCATCGGCCGTGTAGCCCAACACCAACACATCACCGGGCTGTTCAAACTTGCGCAGCAGGCCGCGCTTGATGCGCGAAGTACACGCGGCACCGCGCGGACCCTTCAGGTAACCAACAGTCCGGAACACGTTGTTGATGTCGGCTCCATACTTCTCGTCACGCAGCACCGTGACCGTGCGGCCAACCCATCGTTCGCAGTCAGCCAGAAACCGCCTGTTGTCCTCGCACTCGTTGCTGATGTAGGCGTTGACGGCAATCGCGTCAGGGTGCTGGGCGACGGTCAATTTCCAGGCCACAGCAGACGCTGCGCCACAAGAGAATTGGCAAACGATGCGCGGCACTGATGTTTGTTCGGGGCTCATCGTGCGATCTCCACGGCAGCCCGCCATATCGCGCGGCGAGCGGCGGCATAAGGGTCTCGGCACACGTCTTCAACGATTGACGGCTTAGTGTTCAGACCAGGCGGCTGGGCTATTACACATGGGCCTGCAGGATTTATGGAAATGCCAAGTCGTACTGCCAACCAAAAGGCATCACCATTATTTTGGCGTGGGTTCCATGGCCACGCAATCGTGTCACCAGGATATTTGACATTTGGATAGTCCGCCCGCCATAGCGCAATTTCAAGGCCTACGGCCTTTACGACGGCCTCCCACAGTTCTTTATCAGGAATCATGATTGGCCCTCCTCAATCAGTTTTGCCAGTTGGTTCAGCGTGCGCACCTTGCGTGGCTTCCCGCCAGCCGGCGCGGCTTCCAGCCCATTCAGGCCCATTCTGTTTTCGCTCTCGTACCAAGCTAGCCAGTCCTCATGGTCACCGATCAGCCGGCTCAGGGTGCTGGTGTAGTCGTTCCAGGCGCCCCAGACCGCGCAGTACAGCGGGCCATCGGAACCGCCAGTGACAGCGAACAGCGCCTCCATCTGCGCGGTCAGTTCGCGCTGGCGCCGTGCCCAGGCGGTCAGCAGCGGCATCATGTCGTTGGCCTTCATGCTGTAGCTTCCTGCTGTGCAGACCATCGAATAAATGGCTTGCGCACGTTGTCGTTGAACGAGTCGCGCGCCGTCGCATTCGTGTCCAGTTCCTTGCGAGACTCCACACCGCACAGGTGCACGACAACCTCCCGCGCCAGCTTTTCGGCCGCACCTTCTGGCGTCCTAGCCTTCTTGGTTATCTCTGCGATGCCAGCAGGCCCGAACAGGTCTTGTGCACGGTCAAACGCCCATCGCTGGAACAGGGGTTCACCGCAACGCAAGACGGTCCACTCGCACAGCGGCGCCATGCGTTCGCGTTTTGCGGCAGGCGCTGATGCGGGTGCAGGCGCTGCACTGACCGGCTGTTCATCGGGGCCGATTTCAACCAGCACCGCCATATACCGCTTGCCTTCGCAGCCAACGAAGCGCTCCAGTTCGCTGCGGTCGGCCAGCCGCAGCGTGACGCGCGGGCCGCCCCGGCTGCCGTCTGCAAAGCCTGCAAACTGCACTTCACCGCTGAATGTTGGTTTCACTGTCATGCCACATCTCCAAAATCGTCGCGCTGCTGGCGCTGCTGCTGTTCGTTCTCCGGGCGCTGCAGTGCATCGCGCTCGGCTTCAGCGTTAATGCGCTCTTGCTCGATCACCTGCGGGTCGCGGCATCCAGGCCTGCCGCAGTACCTAACTTTCATGATTGGTGTGCATTCACACATTCCGAACTCCAATCAAAACCAACCCAACACCTAAGACATTCCCTTGAGCGGGCAGACTTAGCCACCCAAAAACGGTGGCCTTCACACATGCCGACATTCCCCGTCGCGTCACATGACCCGCCAGCCGTTCGACGCTGGGGCGCTAGCTTCGCCACCCCTCCCCCGTGCTTCCGCGTCTGTCCCCCAGTACGGGTGTCGTGTCCTGCGCGCTGGTGCTGTTGGGCGTCCACGCAGGGCATCGAGGCCGGTTCATGGCACCGGCTCCATCTGGGTTGCGTCCATCATCAAAGACGCCACCTTGAAGACGCCTTCAGCCTGGTGCATGTCGTTGGCGTCATGCCCCTTGGTGCCTGCCATGCAGTAGCGCCGGCCCGTGGCAATCGCCGCGCGCTCACCGGCCCCCGATTCATCGTTGTCAGCGAACACCAGCACGTCACCCTTGAGCATCGAAGCGACGTGCATCAGGTTGCCGGCGCTGAAGCACACAACGATGGCGTCACGCAGGCGCAGCGTGGTCAAGGCGCATTCAAGGCTCAGGCCCGTGGCGTACCCCTCAACCAGCCATGTGCGCCGCGCTGATGGGCTGCCAATGCGGAACACGGCACCCTTGGCGCGCATGCCGGGAAGCATCTTCTTTTCGTACTTGCGTTCTTCGGGCAGCCACCGAATGACCTGGGCGCCTTGCACGGCATTGGTTTCCCAGTGCCTCATGGGAACCAGCAGCGCACCGTCTGCCAGCACAAATCCGCGAACGTGGCTCAGGCCCTTGAAGTGCAGGTAGTTGTGTTCTCCTGCCTTGGCCTGGCGGATCATCTGCGCGGCGTTGTTGCCCGCGCGCTTCCATCCTTCAACCATGCGACGCTCAAACTCGCGCGCCTTGGCTGCAATGCCTTCACGGTCAATCGTCGGGGCGCTGGCGTCAGGACGCCAAGCGCTGACCTCGGTGCTTTGTGCGTGGTTCTGACACCATCCAATGTCCCCCAGGAACTTGTAAGCGCCGTTCCTCGTGCGGGGGTGGTCAGTGGTGGGCACCCGCACCCAGCGGCCTCCAATCACGCTGTCCACGATCAGGCCGTGCAACCTGCAGAAGTCCTCGAACCTCATGCCATTGCCTCGCGTGCCTTAGCGTGCGCAATGTTGCGCGACTTGATCTTGTTGAGTACTGGCCGGGTAATCTCAACACCGGGCGTTGTCTCAACGCGCCAGCTTTTCGGCGGCCACTGGCCTGTGATTTCTCGGAAAATGTGCGACGCGCGCCCCTGCTGCTTCTCCAGTGTGCTGTGCGCCCGTGCATAGGTCGCCGCCTGTGCCCAAACATGAGCCCGGTCCTCCCCCATCTTCTTGCCGCCCAGCATCACCACTTCGCGCATTTCGCCAGCCTCTGCGACGATGAGCGATGGCGTGACGGCTGAATGACCACAGGCCATGCAACGCTTGACGAAGGGGCTGTGTCCGCAGGCTGGACACGCCTTGGGGCCCTTGTCCTCGTCGTCGGGCTCTTTGCGGATGGCCTTGTCCAACTTCTCGCCTGCGTCCAGTTCGTCCAGGCCTTCAAAGTAAATGCGCTCGAAGTCTTCTTTGAACCGCAGGATGTTCCCGCTGAAGTCCAAAAGGATGCAGTCCTTCTTGCCAGTTTCGGGCGATGAGCGAAGGCCTCGGCCCCACATCTGGATGGCCGTTGAAAGCGACTTCCGCAGCGGGCGCGCATCACCGACACAGCCCACGTCCGGAACATCGAAGCCCTTTGCCAACGCTTCCACGCTGATCAAAACGCGCAAGGTTGAATCAGGCTTGCGGTACTCACGCAACAGGGCTTCGCGCTCGGGCGGCTTGGTGTTCGACGTGAACACTGCAGCCATGATCCCGGCTTCGTTGAACTGCCTGCAAAGTTCTTCGCAGTGGGCGATGGTGGCGCCAAAAACGATGGTCTTCCGGCCCTGGCCATGCTTGGCCCACTCGCTGACAACATCGCCAACGATTTCCATGCCGCGCGATTCGGCGGCGGCATCCGTCCACTCACCACCTCGTGTTTCGGCGCCCGTCATGTCGGGCCGTGTGCAGGAAAGCACCTTCATCGGCACCAGCACGCACGACTGGGTAAGGTCGTGCATGGTCGTTGCGTTCACCAGGCGCGTGAACAGCTTGCCCAAGCCAGGGCTGAACGGGGTCGCAGAGAGCCCAACCACAGCGGCCCGGCACGTTTGAATGTGGTCAACCCACGCGGCCATTTGCGTGTGTGCCTCGTCCACGATGATCACGTCCGCGTCGGGCCACTCGCGGCGGGCAATGGTCTGTGCGCTGGCAATCTGGAAAGGCATGTCACTGTTCGCGCGCCAGTGCGAAGCCTGCAGAATCCCGTGGGCACTCAGGCCGTACCTGTCAGCCGCTTCGCTGGTCTGGTTGATCAGCGTGGTTCTGTCGCAAACGAAAACCGCTTTTCGGCCACGGGCCAGCGCTTCGTGAGCAATGCGCAGCCCGAGATAGCTCTTGCCTGCGCCAGTCGGCGCCATGAGCATTTGGCACCGATGCCCTGCGCGCACGCCCTGCCGCAAGGATTCGTGTGAAGTCTCCTGAAACGGCCTTGGCGGCGGAAAGGTTGCCGAACCGTAGTTCGGTGCGTCATCACCAAACAAGCTACTCATGCTGCGGCCTTCTCCAGTTTTTCGCACTTGGTGCGCCAGCTTTTGGCAAGGCGGATGGCTTGGGCCGCTTCATTGGTCAGCCCACGAATGCGCTCTTCCAGCGTGCGGATCAGTGCCGCCTGCTGCTTGCACTTGTCCGTCATCGCGGCCAGCTTGTCGTCTGACTCCAGCAGTAGGCGCACGGCCTCGGCGTCGTCTTCGGCGCTGCGGCGGGCCTCTGCAATTTCGGCAGCGCTGGGGCCACCGTCTTCAGGCTCGGCTACGGCGGCGGCCTTCGGCGGCGCGCTCTGCGGCTTTTCGTCTGTCGGCGTTTTGCCGATAGCCGACACGTCCTGCTGATAGGTCTTGCCGGCGCGCTCTACGGTACGAACAGCCGGCGCATCTTGGGAATTTCCCAAGATAGCCGCCCGGTGCGTTCCCACCGTCTTGTGATCTACGCCAACATGCTTGGCAATGCGGCTGTCGCTCCAGTCGGCAAAGTCCGCCAGCATGCCCTGCACGGCCTTGCGCTTGTCTTCGTTGCTGCGCCGAAGGCCGTGCCCCTGGTTTGCCCCATATGCGTGCAGCTTCGCGTCTTGCAGCGTGCCCGACTTGACCTCGGCTTCAATGTGGACGGCGCCGATCTTCCGATTCGCATGCAGCCGATGAAAGCCATCGGCCAGCCAGTGATCAACGCCGTCGAAGAACACCAGCACAGGCGGCAGGTTCACGCCATCAGTCAGGGCCTGGGCGTAGTCCGCCACGGCGTCGGTATTGATGGACACGCGGCTCTGTGTGCCGCCGTCAATTCGGATGTCAGCTATCTTCAGGTTTTGTTTCATTGCTTCGGAACTTCCCAGTTGAAAGAAGGACAGCGCTGCAGCAGGTTGCGCAGCACCGGTCCGCCTGCGGCGCAGTTAAAGCCGCGCAGGTTTGAGCACTCCAGGCAGTCGCGCCTGTCGTCTTGGTCGTAGTCGCGTTGGGCCAATTTGTCAGCCCAAACTTCAGCGGCTGCTTCGCTCAAGCCGCGCCGTTGCGCCAGTTCAAGGCGGAACTGCATGCGCGCAATTTGCTTGTCGTTCAGCGCCGGCCTACTCATTGCCAGCACCCCAGGGCTTGCGGTGAAAGTCAGGCACGCACTTCCCCTGCGCTGCCACCATCAGCAGCACGCCAGGGAAAAGCGGGAAACTCCATCGAGCTAACGCCGTGCGTTTCCATGCGGCCGATGCCGTCGCGCACGTTGCGTTCAATGCCGATGGCCTCAGTGGGCACCGGGTCATGGGGAGCAGGGCTGCCGACTCGAACGGCAACAGCACTTGGCACGAGGCCACGGCCGGGCGCACCCAACCCCGGCTGCCCATCCATGGGCCCTGCGGTGAGAAAAGAGCCCGGGGACGGAACCCCGGGCGAAGCTGGCGCCGCTTGGCCGCCAGTAGGAGCTTGTGTGGGTGTGTTCATTCAGTCCGACAACAACAGGTAGTTGGCCCACAGGCCCAGGACGTGCAGCCCCAGGTTCAACTGGCGCGGGTAGGTGTCGTTCCACACCGCCCGAACGAACAGAATCGCGCGCAGCAGGGAGTAAGCAGACACGGCCAGCAGGAAGGCGGTCACGCCAAGGCCTTTGCCGTGAGCTTCAGCCCACGCGAACGGCCGGGCACGGTCTTGATGTATCCCTTGTCAGCCAGGGCAAGGCAGTGAGTAACAGCCGCGTTCGCGCTGGCCCAGCCAAAGCGGTCGGCAATCTCACGCTTGGTGGGGCTGCACTGCTGCTTGGCCTGAAACGCCTTGATGTAGTCCAGCACGTCGGCCTGGATGGGCGTCAGGGGGAGGTCGCGGGCGGGCCTCATGCTGCCGCCTTTGTGCGCTTCTCCGGGTCAGGCAGCATGTCTTCCAGCTTGACCTTGCCCTTCGAAAAATCACGTACAGCTTTCATCCGCGAAGTAGGCACGCCATTCGTGCGCCATTGCGAAACGGCAGACTGCGTAAGCCCAAAATGCTTTGCCAGCGCTGTCAACCGCCCACGGTCTTCATCTAGCCAAGTTGATATGTTCATTGGACGGACTTTAGCGAGAACTAAGCGCAAACGCAAGCCCCAAGACTCAAAAAACTTTAGATTTTTCTGTTGACACCAGGTTAAGCGGCCGCTACAGTTGACGCCATGCGTTGAGAAAAGCGCCCCACCGGGGCCAGCAGCGCAAGGGATGCAGCGATGACCTACCGCTTACCTACTGGCCCAGAAAGCCGGCTCATGGCCGGCATGTTTAGCGCTCTGGAGCAGGGCGATATTTGCGCCGTGCTGGAAACGCCAGCCTCTGACCAGAAGCAGCACACCTTGGGCTATGTGCTTGCCGCCACGGTTGAGCAAACAAATGCCGGCGAGCACCTGTTCGCATGCTTGGTGCGCGCTTTGATGTACGGCCTGAAGTCGGCTGACACCACAACCCGCGTGCAGGTCATGGCCGAGGCCGCAAACATCGCTCGTCTTTATGCCGATGCCCAGGCCCCGAAGCCCATCGCCGCGCCAGCGCCTGATCTCGAAGACGACGACAGCCCGGCCGACCCCGACGAAGCGTTCGCCCGCGCTGCTGCCTTTGCTCACGCGGCTTTCCCGGTGGTGCGGTCATGACCCCGCAGCGCGGCAGTTTTGAGGCGGCCATGACCCAGGCCCAAACACCAAAGCCCAAGCCCAAGCGCATACCTTGGGAACTGGACGTGCTGGTGATCGCGTGGATGGCCGTGCTGGTGGCGCTTTTGATCAACCTGGGAGTTATCTGATGCAAGTTCAAACCGAAGCGCTGCAGCGCGCTCTCAAGCTGCTTGACGCGGCAGGCTGCAAGTACGCCATCCTGACAGCCGTGGGCGAAAAAATCGGCGCGCTGGAACTTGCCGCACCGAAGCCTGAGCGCACCCGCCGCGCGCCGCGATACCCGCGTGGCACGCTCAAGGCCTACTACGGGCCTTTGGTTGCCGCTATTCAGCCCGGCGCCTGCGCTGTAGTTCCCTACGGTCCGTTTGACACCGACGCCGATTCAAAGTCTGCGTTGCGCGCTGCGCTGTGCGGCCACTGCAGCGACACCTGGGGTAACGGCAGCTACATCAGCCACATGAACGACGCAGGCATTGAACTGCTTCGCGTGGAGTAGGCCATGAGCGCCGCCGCCAAAGACCGCGAAGCCGAGCGCAAGTGGCTGGACGAGCAGGCCCACACCGTGCATGACGAACAAGACGCCGCCACAGACCCCGAAGGCTTGCCGCCGCTCGGCCGGTTGCTGCTTGTCTTCGCCCTGGCATTGGTTGCTGCGTGTGGGCTGGTCGCGTGGGGGCTGCCAGCTTTTGCCGACAAGGTGATCCCGTGAGCGTCCATCATTCTGCCGCTTCGACGGTCACGGCGCTGCTGCTGGTCATCATTTGGGCGCTGCTGCTGCGCGCAGGGCTGGCGCTGTGGGCTGACTGCGGCAAGGCCTGCGGGTTCAAGGCCCCTGCCAGCGTGCAGCCGATTGAACGCCCGAGGGCTGCGCGATGAGCAAGCCGATTCCTGTGCGCCTGCGGGAAGAGTTCTTTGCATTCATGCAGGGCCGTGACAACGACGACTTGCCCGATGGAGCGTGGTTCCATGTGCTCGAAGAGTCTGCTGAAGAGTTCTGCAAGAAGCACAACCTGAAGTGGGCTGACCGCAACGACGCTGCACACCAGTACATCGATATGTGCGCAACCAAGGCGCCAACCGCATGAACACCTTCATCCGCCTCTACCGCTTCAAGCGCCGTTGCGGCCAAACCCGCCGCTCCGCACTGAAGGCCGCCTATGCCGCGCTGATGCGTGACATGCAGTTCAAGCGCCGGCCGCTGTAACCACCAACCAACGAAGGACGTACCCCATGAACGAAGTTGTTGAATCCACGGCGCAGGCCCAAGAGCCCGCGCACCGCCCGCTGACCGTGATTGAGTCGGCCATCCGCAGCGGCGCCTCGCCCGACCAGTTGGAGCGCCTGCTTGACCTGCAAGTGCGCGCCGACAACCACCAGTTGGAACTGATGCGCGAGCGCCGCCGCATGGACGAGGAAGACCGCAAGGCCGCTGCTGTGCTGGCCTACCGGCGTGACTTCGCTGCTTTCCGAGGTGAGAACGTCATTGTCCCGAAAGCCGGCTTTGCAGACCGGGCCAAGGCGGGAAGCTTCAGCTACGCCCAGTACGGCGACGTGATGAAGCTCCTTTCCCCCGCGCTTTCCAAGCATGGTTTTGGCGTCCGTCACAACGAATCATTCGGCTCAAAAAAGTGGACCACCGACGGTGTTGAGAACGACATCCCATGGGTGTACGTCACTTGCTACCTTGAGCATCGTGACGGGCACAGCGAGCGCCTGGACCTTGAAGGCCCGCCTGGAGATGCGACCGCCAACACCCCGGTGCAAAACATGCAGTTGACGGCCAGCTTCCTGAAGCGCCAGGCGGTGCTGGCCCTTACCGGCACGGCCACCGAAGACGAGGACGACGAGGGCAAGATGCGCGGGCGCGGCGCCGGCAGGCAACAGCAGCGTGAGCAAGGCCGGCAGGAAGACCTGGCCGAGGCTGAAGCGCTGGAAACCGCTGGCAACGATGCGGCAAAAGGCGGCATGAAGTCCCTGACTGCCTGGTGGGGCGCCCTGACCGCGAAGCAGCGCGCCGACCTGAGCCCGGTCTTTGCCGGCATGCGCAGGACGGCGCAGCAGGCCGAAAAGCAAGGAGCGCAAGGTGGCTGAACTCATCGTCCGCTGCAGCAGCATCGGCCGGCTGATGGCCGAGCCGCTGAACGCCGACATCCACCCCAGTTTTATGACCGCTGAACTGGCCGGCATCATTGCCAAAACCAAGCGAACCGAGGAAGAGAAGTCGGTGCTGACCGAGGCCCGCCGCAAGAGCCTGAGCGCTGGCGGCAAGACCCATGTGCGCGAACTGGTGCGCGAGGCCGTGTACGGGTTTGAGCCGGCCGACCAGAACACCCGGCCGATCCTGAAAGGGCGCGCTGTTGAAGCCGAGTGCATCGCCATGCTTTCGCGCCTGACGGGCCGGCCGCTGGCGAAGAATTCCGAGCGCCGCACCAATGGCCTCATCACTGGCGAGTGCGACATCTTCGATCTGGACGTGCGCCACGGCCGCGATGTGAAGGCGCCCTACAGCATGGAAAGCATGCCCATTGTCCTGGCCGACTGCTACGACAGCGGCTACGAGTGGCAGATGCAGGGCTATGAAATCCTTTGGGATGCCGAGACTTGGAGCGTGGACTACCTGCTGGTGGACACGCCCGAAGAACTGGTTGGCTTTGAGCCTCAGTCGTTGCACTACGTGAGCCACATTGCCGAGCGCCTGCGCTGGACAAGCTGGCTGGTGCAGCGTGACCGGGCGCTTGAGTCTCTGATTCTGGACAAGGTGCTGGCCGCGCGCCGGTACTACGCCGAGGTGATGAACGAGTTTGACCGCACGCACGCTGCCCGCATGGACCCCGCCACCGACTGGACCGACGAAGACCCCGATGCACCCAGCGCAGCCCCTGCGCCGGCTGCTGTTGAAACTGTGGACCGTGATCTGCTGGTCCCGATGTTCTGAGGACACCCACCATGATCAACCTGCAGAGCTTTTGCGGCAACGACCGCGAAATCAGAACGCACCTACGTGCACCCTTTGAACTCGACGGCTACGTGTACGCAACCAACGGCCACTTGCTGGTGCGCGTGCCGGCTGGCGACTACCCTGGCACGGCGCCATTTGAAGTCGGCAAGCACCCAAAAAAAGTGGGCGACTTGGTTGCCGACGCACTGGCGGCCGAGGGTGAATACATCGCCTTTCCTGAAATGCAGGAGCCTGCCAAGTGCAGCCGCTGCAAGGGCACGAGTATCGACCCGGAAGACGGCGAAAACGGCCTAGAGGACTGCTGGGATTGCGCCGGATCGGGCTACAAGATGACGATCAAGAAAGTCGGTGACACGACCTTTGGCGCGCACTACGTGTGGAGCCTGTCGCAGTTGCCGGGCGCCACCATCAAGCCGCGTGGCATGAACAAACCGGCTGCCATCAAGTTTGCCGGGGGCGAAGCGCTGCTGATGCCCTGCCGCCCGTAACCACCGAGGACACCAACATGACCACGCTCGAATTCCCTGGAATCTCCGACGCCGCCTATCTGGGGAATTCCCCAGATACAACGCCGGCCACGCCCAAGACCGAACTGGCCACCGCATCCGCCCAGGCCATCGACATTGCGACCGTCAACCTGACCGCCCTGGCCCTGGCAAAGTTTGGCCCGTGGCGCGATCAGACCACAAAGGCCAAGGCCGAGTTTGCCGCCCTGGTGCTGGACCTGGGCACCCAGAAGGCCATTGACGACGCCATCAGCCTGCGCAACCGCAAGGTAAAGCAGCCGCTGGCCGACGCCCGCAAGACGGCCGAGGCCCTGAAGTCGAAGCTGGCCGCCGTCAGCAAGGCCGTGGGCGCTGAACTGCCGCTGATTGAGGCCGGCTGGGCCGACGCTGCCAGCGCCATCACACCGCGCATCGAAGCTGCACAGAAGGCGCTGGACGATGCCAAGGCCGAGGCTGCGCGTAAGGAAGCCGAGCGGCTGGAAGCCCTGCGCGTGGAAGTGGACGGCATCCTGGCTGTGTGGCTGGCCCGCTGCCAAGCCGATGGCATGACCGCTGACCGCGTGCAGGCTGGCATCACCGCCCTGACCGCCGCGACGATGCCTGCAGACCGTGGCCTGGCAGACGTGGCCGCCCACTGGGACAGCGCCAAGCTGCTGACCCTGGGCAAGATGGAGCGCATCCGCCTTGACCTGTTCCACGCGGAACTGCAGGCCCAGCGCGACGAACTGGCACGCAAGGACGCCGAGCGCGCCGCACAGCAGGCTGCCGAGCTGCAGAAGGCCCGCGACGAAACCGCCCGCATCACCAGCATCAACCGCCGCATCAGCGAAATCAACGCTGCGGCCACTGGCCACGACCGGGCCACGGCATGGGACTTGTTCGAGGCCATCACTGCCGTGGAAGCCCTGGACGTGAGCGAGGGCCAGTACCAAGAGTTCGCAGCCGCTGCAAAAGCCGCGAAGACATCGACGCTGGAAGCACTGCGGGCCAAGCACAGCGCAGCCGTGGCGCGCGAAGACCAAGAGCGCGAAGCAGCCGAACGCCGACGCGCAGCTCAGCGCGCAGCCGAATCAGCGCCGATGCTGCAAGACCAATCACGCGCCCTGTCTGACGCCCTGGCCAGCAAGCCCGACGCCATGCAGCACGCACGCGAGGCTGCAGCGGCCATTGCAGCGCCGCAGCCTGCACCAGCAGCACCTGCACCGGTGCCGATGACCGACGACGAGCGTGCCCACCATAGCACGCTGACCCTGTGCCGCGAAGCACTGGACATGCTGGTGCCAGATGGCGACCTGAGCCACTTCACCGCCGCGCATGTGGCGGCATTGCGCCAGGCCGTGGATGCTTTTGCAGCAGGGCGGTCAGCATGCTCTTAAGCCCGTTTGTGCTGCAAGCTGAGCCGGTCGCTCAAGTGCCGGTCCACCCACGGCACGGCCGACTGTGGGCAAATGTTCGCGGCATCGACGCATCAACGCCCCTACCGTCTTACCCGCTTGATGACCTGTACGACGCGGCGTCTTTGGATAAAGCTGTCCGCGCGGCGCTGGCGGTCAGAGACGAGATTGCTTCAGGCGACAAGAAGAAAGCCTTGGACGCAGTAGCGCGGCTATCGCCCAGGCATAAAGAAATCTTTGTTTTGCTGGCAAAAGGATACATAAGCAAGGAAATAGGGCTTTTGCTCGGCATTACAGAAAACACAGTGGTTGGTTATCGCAAAGACATTTTTTACAGGCTGGGTGTTAATGGCCGCGTTGCTGCGTCAGTGCTTGCGGCAAAAGCGGGACTCGTATGAGCAAGCGTACTGATAGGGTGCCATCAATTGCCGTGGCATGGTTTTACCCGGACGGCAAGCCATACACGCTAAGTTGGGCAGGGCCAGACGAAGCGCGCGTGCAAGAAGCGCGCGCTTCTTTCAACCTTCTGCGCGTGCCGCTGACATATGTTAGCGGTCAAGCCGACACGCTGGGTTTGCTCAGATCGAATACAGGTTTAGGCGCCCAACGCAAAGTGAAGCTGGACCCAAAGGCAACAAAGGACAGATGATGACAACGAAAGCTACCGATACGCCAGAGGCCTTGCCTGCTGTTGGTGCTCAGCACGAACCGGGGGTTAGAGCGCTGTGTCCGGAGCGCGCCGCTTTTGAAGCATGGCTGAACCCTGGTCGCCACGAAAGCAACGTGTCGCCGTGGGTGGAGCCGGGCCGCTACGAAAAGGACACGCACAACTTGGCGTGGCTAGCGTGGCGAGCCGCCCGAGCTTGGGTGCCGACGAGCGAGCGCAAGCCAAAAGGCGGCCAGTTGATCGTGAAGCGCTGGCGGCATGGCGCCGTGTGGGCCGGCACGCACAACGAAGGCCCGAAGAACGAATCTTTCGATGAGTGGAAAGCGCTTTAACGGCAAAATTGACCTGGCGCGTACATAGTGGCCGAAGCGTGCAAGCCGTTGCGCGCTCAGGTCGAATTTGTGGTTAGGCCACGCTGGTGGCCACGGAGAAACAAGATGAGCAACCTAGACAGCCTGGCCGACGCACTGGTGCGGTACATGAGAACTCGCGACGAAGCCAAGGCCAAGGCCGATGCAATACCAAAAGCGCACGACGCCTACGCAACGCTAGGCATCCTGATTGAGCGACAGGATGACGCGGTGCGCGATGCGCTGCGGCATGCTACGGATACGGCATTCCGCGCTGGACAAGCGGCGAGCGCCACGGCAAACGAACATTCAGCGAAGGTGCCGCAGAAAGTTGCCCGCTGACTTTGCGTGGCCTAACGCTTGAGCTAACTTGGACCCAACAGCAACAAAGGAAAGACAATGACCACAGAAACCACCGAGACGCCCCAAGCCGCGCCTGCTGTTGGTGCTCAGCACGAACCAGGGGTTAGGCGCACACGCCGCTATGGCCGCTTTTCAATGCCCGCACGCTGGGCTGATGAGTACCGCAGCGAACTACTTCGCGTGATGGGCAAATGCATTGTGTTCCGGGCCGAGCACCTGTACCACAGCGACCGCATCGAATACTGGGCGGCCAGCGACCACTTTCGAGCACTGCCCGAAGGCGAAATGGTTCCTGAGTACGGGTGGTACTTTACGGATGATGGCGACTTCTGGTGCCAGGAATTGGGCGCTTAACGTGCGAGCTGAGAGGCCGCAAACGGCGGCACCACAGCCAGGGTAAGCCACAAAACGCGACCGCCGTTTGCGGTCCTTTCGAGCGAGGGGTTAGGCCCCACGCGCAGGAGTTGGAATGCGAATGCTTGTTGCCGCTGCGGCGGTGGTTCTTGCAGGGTGCGGCGAGAAGCCGGTGAGCACTGCGCAGACAGACAACGCGGCCATCAAGGTGGAGCGCCTTTTTGACCACGACGGCTGCACCGTGTACCGCTTCAATGACGCGGGCCCGCGCTACTTCGTGAAGTGCCGCGACGGCAGCACGCGCACAGAGTGGAGCGAGAGCTACCCCTGCGGAAAAAGCATGTGCCGCCGTGAGGTAGCGGTGCCTGGGGCCTAACGACCGCGTTAAGCGGGACGGCACAGTACCCTGTGACGGCTCCGCTTGAATAGCGTGGTTAGGCCCTGTAACCGGAGACTGAACAGATGGATGAGCTTGAAAAGATATTGGCCGTAAGCAAGGCGAAGGCCGCTGCAGGAACAGAACGCATTGCATTTGACCCGATGGCACTGGCGCACGCTATTGAGGCGGGAGTAGCCGCGAGAGTGGCCGCAGAGCGCGAGCGGTGCGCAAAGTTGTGCGAGGAGCAAGTAGACGGCTACACGCCGATTGCAATGCTGAGCCGCGATGTTGCATGGGAGGCTGAATCGATGGGAGAAATACAGATGGCGCGGCAATGTGCGGCTGCCATACGCGGGCCACAGGAGTGACGATGAACACGACAAAGCATGATGGCCACGGTGCCGTGGCGGGTCAGGTTGACTGCGATGTCAGGCCGCTGTGCGACCGGCTGCGAGACGCCGCGTGCGACGAAGCCAACTTGCGAGAGAAAGCCGCCGACAAGCTGGAAAAGCTGGATGCGTTGCTGCGCAGCATGCAGGCCGACGCAGTGCGCTACTTGGTGCCGGACAACGACTGCGGCGCAGATTGGTTTGTGAGCCGCATGCTGTGGCACCTTGACGACCCAGCGCAGCGCGAGGCGCAAGGTGGGGTGAGCAATGGCTGAGGTTGTTGCAATACCTGGCAGCGGCGCAGCGACAGCAGACCAAGCACGCGCTTACCGCGAGTTGAACGCCGTCATTGCTGACGCCGTGGACGCGGCAAAGAATGCTGGAGTCGCGCAGGGCTTGATTGTGGCGCTGCTGCATGGGTTGGCACACATCGAGACGCAAACAATGATGGATTCAGCGGCCTACCGCCTAGCTGAACTGGAGACAACGGCCATGCCAAAGCAACCCGAAGCGCGCAAGACTGACCAGCCGTTGGCTCTCAGTTCGAGCGCAGTGTTAGGCCCCAACGTGCCGGAGCGCAGGGAATGTGACG